>Ga0307474_10000231_pt1 | contig 41044 bp, 31 predicted proteins | sample atmos_gasesECM1C_2_FD_203312 | JGI IMG/M metagenome (GOLD analysis project Ga0307474, IMG submission 203312) | Hardwood forest soil microbial communities from Morgan-Monroe State Forest, Indiana, United States - atmos_gasesECM1C_05 | ecosystem: Environmental > Terrestrial > Soil > Temperate... | reverse complement strand
GTCGTGCTGTTGATGACGCTGATCCGTCGCGTTTTCCATTCGCGCGTAATGTATGACGTCCTCGTGGAGTTGCTGCGCGACTACCTGCCCGCCGGCCAGGAGTTCGTCATCCGCAACCTGAATGCCATGGTGAACAGCCGCCATCGCGCTCAAATAGTATCGTTAATCATTCTGCTGGTTACCTCGTCCGGCATATTCATGCCTCTCGAAGTCGCGCTCAACCGCATTTGGCGCTTTCCCAATAATCGCTCGTACCTCGGAAATCAGGTGATCTCGCTCGGGCTGGCGTTCGGCTGTGGCGTGCTGGCTCTGCTGTCTGTTGCCATGACGGCCGGGAACGTAGGTTTACTTGAATCCCTGCTGCGCGGCCATGGCACAGGATTCATCCGGCTGGTCGGCTTCCTAGTAATGAAACTCTTCGCCATTGCTGCCAGCATCGCTATCTTCTTCCTTATTTACTGGGTGCTGCCCAACGGCAAAGTTCCGGCGCGAGCCGTTCTGCCTACCGCCCTAATCATGGGATTGCTGTCAGAGGCTCTGAAGTATGGTTACATCCTGGCGTTGCCCTGGCTTAATTTCGCGGAAGTTTATGGCCCCTTCGCGCTGTCGGTGAGCCTGATGTTTTGGGCATTCCTGTCAGGATTACTGCTGCTCGCGGGCGCCAATCTTAGCGCCGAGGAACACGTCCGCCGCACCCGCAAGCTGGGAACTTAATATCAAAAACTGCAGCCCCCAGTGACGTTTCACTTTCAGCCGATCGCGGACCTTTTAACACCCGGGGTGGGGCCACCGTGCTTTTTCAATCGCGGCTGATACGTCCGGCAGGAAGCAATCTGATGCCGACGCCGGGCGCTCCGACCAATCACACCAAGAATGCCCGTCATCTTGAGCGCAAGGCAAAGCAGCGTGCCCAGCGACGCCAACGGCCTCGCGAACTTCCTCCCAACCATCGGATCATTCACCGCACCCTTGGCTGTTGAGCTTCAAGTCTCGGCGGGAACATCCGCGGCGCTCCAGAATGTAATCGAGACTTTTCCGCAAAGCCCCGGCCGGGATATTGCCGCGATCACGCGCAGTCTCTGGTAAGGCCGGGTTGAGAACCCGCCGGACGACGGAAGTGATGGCCTCACTCCTCATCGTGCTCCGCCGAACACACCCCCCGACGTACCTTTAGCCGGCATCGAGACCTTCACGCCGGTGTTCGCAAAACACTCGAAATCGTTCTCGCTCATCGACTGCATCTCGGTGATGGCAGAGAAGTGAGTTGACGGACATCACCGCCGAGGTGGTCATCTACGAGGCGTTTGTCAAGGGTGGCTGTGCTGATTTGCTGGTTACGAATACCGCGGGAACCCAGTATTACAACCGCCAAACCTGAGCAGGCAAGAAACGATTCTGCTGGTTGAAGATGAAAATAGCCTTCGCAACCTGTCACGCCAGTTTCTTGAGAGGCAGCGGTATCCGGTGCTCGAAGCAGCCGAGGGCGAGGCGGCGATACAAATTTGCAACAGCCATCCAGGTACCATCCACCCGCTGTTAACCGAAGTTCGTCATAGAAACGTGGAATTGCGCAAATCTTGAGCTCTGCCGCGAAGCAAGTATCGTGTTTGCAATCGCGGCGCGAGAACGGCGTGTAGTGTAGACCAACCATCTTGAAAAGGGATGAGTGGAATGACATGATCGGCGCGAGATGTTCTTGGGCGAAAGACGGGAAAGAGCACACCTCGGTCTAGAGCTACCCGGGCGTTTTCAGCTCAATCGCAAATGTAGTGTAGACCCGGCTGTTGCCTGAACTGATTCTGAATGGGTTAGGCGGTTTTTCGACCATTCTGTGACGAACTTGGGTTAACCGACCTGACAATGCGGGGGATCAATGGACGCGAACTGGCTCGTCGCGTAAAGTGCCGTGCGGCCGGAAACGAAAGAGCTCTATATGTCCGGCTATAGCGAGAATGTCATCGCCCACAATGCCATATCGAAGGAGGGGATTGCCCGGTTTCAAAAGCCCTTTTCACTCTCGACTCTGAAAATCAAGGTGAGCGAGAAGCTCTCCTCCGCTTCCCGTGCGCAACGTTTCAATCTTCAGTTGACTCTGAAATACCGACTGCTGGGCGAAAGCGTCTGGCGTGCAATTCGAAAATTAGTAGTTATCCACAGGTCGCGGGAACATATGACGCATGCAGAGGCATATACTTCGCCCCGGCGTGAAATCTGCGCCTAGGAGAACTCCCCCATGAAAAAGATAGCCCAGATCGTTCTAACCGCAGTGGCGTTGGCCGGGATGTATAGTGCAATTCCAAAGAGCTTTGCCCCGGTCGACAACCCTGGTATTGGAACAGAACAAATGGTTTTGGTGGCCGATGGCAGCGACCCGATGCCATTGTGCCGTGGACGAGCCTGCAAATAGAAATATAAATAACTGGATAGTGGGCGAATAGGGCGGCCACGATAAAAACCTTGCAGGGCCGCCGGGGGAGAAGTATGCTTCTGAGCTTCGGGGGAAGAAGCAATGAACGGGATAATGTACGTGAGCTGGCTCCTGGGTCCGGTGCTGCAGATCACCGTTCTTATCTTCATGATACGGCGCAAGCTGCGCGTGGTTTTCCCACGATTCTTCTCCTATATCGTTCTTCAGATTGTTAAGTCAGGAATTCTGTTCTTGATATATCGGTACCATCAGGAAAACTACTTCGATGCATACTGGAGCGGTAACGCCATCAGCGTGCTGCTGGTCGTCACCGTGATGGATGAAATATTGCACAATCTTCTTAAACAATATGGAAGTATTCAGAGCTTGACATCTATCATATTCCGATGGGCCTGTGGACTGCTGCTGTTGCTTTCCATCGTGAATGCCTTCTCGAGCCAGCAGACCAGTGCCGACAGGGTGGTATCGGCGGTGCTGGCATTTGATCGTAGTGTGCGCGTTATGCAGTGTGGGCTCTTCTTCCTTTTGATAATTCTTTGCCGGCTTCTCAGAAATTGCTGGAGGCAACACGTATTCGGAATCGCGCTGGGATTCGGAATCTTTGCAAGCATTGAGCTCATGCTGGTCAGCATCGTGATGCACTTCGGCGACGGTCCGGCTGCGATCCTCAGCTTGGTTAAGAGTGCAGCATACAATGGCGTAACTCTGGTCTGGATTATGTACTTAAGGCGTCAAAGCGAACCGATACTGGAACTTGACGTTGCTCCGCAGCTTATGGCGTTGAATGTGTCCTTAGTCGCGTCGACTCAAGCAGGGGACAATGGCTTTCTTTCGATGGTGGAACAAGCCGTGGATCGCGTCTTGTCTCGTGGCTCGTGGCCGAGACCGCCTGTAAAGGGATCGCAAATCATCGGCCGCAAACCCGAACCAGAAGAACGCAATTGAAGCAATTGCATTAGGTGGTAATAGATGAGACCCACGCCAAAGCAAGCAGGCACTGCTGCCAACTGGCCCCCAGAAGAGGGCCAAATCGTCACATTCAGGTCCCTCAACGGTTTGAGCAACGGTATCGTCAAAGAGGTGAGATGGGGACTGGTGTGGCGAGATTTCATTCTTGACGACGGACGAGTGATACCAGAGCACAAGATTTTGGATCATCCTGAGCCGCCAGTTTGGCGCAGAGCCGCGGAGGTTACTCAGGATGAACGAGAGGCTTGGGAGAGACGGCTCGTCTCCATGGCCGAAACTGGGTTGGATCCCCGAGACCAGGAGCAGTCTTTCTGGGCCGAGTTGAACCAGTATCTGGCGTACACGTATCTCAGGTTCAAGCAAGCTGGATCTAAACCGCCTGATCCTGAGTGACGATTCGAGCCTAGGTTGGAGCGCCAGTCAGACCGCTGAGAACGGAGCATAGAGCCGTGAGCCGACCACATGACGAGTCCGAGAAAGAAAGAGTTTGGAGGGTGCTTTCGGAAGCTGGTCTCATAGACATACCTCCCGACGAGTTTGCAGAGCGGATCAAGGAAGCCAAGCGGGTTGTCATGGGACGGCTGAGTGAATTACTGGAAGCGACAACTGAGATTCATCAGGAGTGCGAATCCGCGGCATACTCCCTGGCCACCTTAAAGAAATTGGAGGGGACGGTGTCGCGAAGCGGACGCCGCAGTTCCGAGTGAGGAGTCACCAACCTGCATCCGGTCATCCTGGCCTGGCGACGCCGAACAATGACGGGTTTGACACCGCCCGAATCCAGCAACCATCATTCTTGAGGCCATCGTTGTTGGCGATAGCGCTTATCTTATCGATTCCGGACCTGGAGTGGGGGGGTGAACTTAGGCTGCTCTCCTTTAAGGGCATCAGTATCGGTGTTGCCCCGTCATGAATCGTCGTCAGCCCGCTTGCATGGCGAGCGTGCTGGGCGCACTGATCGACTCTCTAGAATTCCACTGACACCGGCGTGACCAATCGGTGTACAAGTTTCAAGCGGCAACGTTTGGCATCCCCAGCGAGAAATGGGGCAAAACTCCAATTGCCGCTGTGATTCTGCGCCAGCCGGGGACGGTCACGGCAGAAGAACTATGCCGCCGGATCAACGAGCGGGTTGATTCCAAGAATCAGCGTGTCCACGGGGTAAACCATTTTGGAGGATTTCCCACGCGGTATCGTCGGGAAAACTCTCAAGAGCATCCTCGGAGAACCTGATTGGTCGGGTTCACTCTTGGGATGGACAGCGCAACGAAGGCTCCGGTTTGCTACGACACCCTAACTACGGCGCCCTTCTGAACGAAGGTCAAATGCTCCTCCGAAAGCGTGCGCAGACACCTGCACGTTTCTGTTGCCATTCGACCACCCTTCGGCTAAGTTGATTCGTCGCGGAAATTCATGGCCACTGCAGATCAACTCGATCAGCAACTTCAGCGATGGCTGCAAGCCGGCCTCCTTGATTCACAATCGGCTGGGCGCATTCGCGAGTTCGAGACCTCACGCGAATCTTCCAGAATGCGATGGCCGGTAGTATTCGCAATCGCATTCGGCTCAATCATGGTCGCCGCCGGCATACTGCTTTTCGTCGCGGCCCACTGGGAAAATCTCTCGCCCACGCAACGCTTTCTGCTGGTCCTTGTCATGATTTCTGGCTTTCACCTGGCCGCGGGCGCACTCATGCCGCGCTTCCAACCATTCGGTCTAGCACTGCACGTTGTCGGAACGGTTGCTTTGGGTGGTGGCATCTTCCTTGCAGGGCAAATCTTCAATCTGCAGGAGCATTGGCCTGGAGGCATCCTCTTGTGGGCGATCGGCGCTGTACTCTCATGGCTGGTGCTGCAAGACTGGCTTCAGGCCACGCTCGCCGCTTTGCTCATCCCGGCCTGGATCGCATCCGAATGGAGCGTGCGCGCGGAACACTTCAGCGGCATGGAAAGAATTCTGGTCCAATTCTTGACCTTGCTGGCAATTACGTATTTGAGCGCCCGCCGCGGCAAGCAGGATTCTCACTTCCGGCAGGCATTGATGTGGGCCGGCGGACTCGCTTTGCTTCCTCTTGGCGCAATGTTGGGCGCGGGCGAATGGGTCTGGTACGGTACCGGGCATGCGCTTCCGCTTTCTCTGCATGGGCTCGCCGTGCTGGCCGCGTTCGGGCTTCCGTTGCTTGCTGCGTGGTTGCTGCGCGGCAAAGCGATCCTCTGGAACTTCGGATTCGGCTCATGGGTTTTCCTGGTCGGACTTCTCGACCGTCACAACCAATCCCAGAACGTCGCTATTTACGGACTGTGCGCCCTGGCTGCGATTGGACTTGTAATCTGGGGATTGCAGGAGCAGCGCCGCGAGCGCATCAACCTGGGCGTGGCGGGCTTCGCTCTTACCATCATGGTCTTCTATTTCTCCAGCGTGATGGGCAAACTAGGCCGCTCGGCGTCGCTGGTCGGCTTCGGACTCTTGTTTCTGCTGGGGGGATGGCAGCTGGAACGGTTGCGCCGCAAACTGGTGGCTCACATGACCGCAGGAGGAGCATCGTGAAGCCCATGACAAAAGCGATTGCCGTCGCATTGATTCAAATCCTGATCGTCTCTTCACTCGGCGCGAAGCTGCTCTACGACAGGCGCACACGCCCTCAGGCGTGGTTCAGGACCGCCCGATATGATCCCAACTTGCCGATCCGCGGACGCTATGTGAGCTTGCAGATTGAGGTGAAGGACTCCCGCTCCGCCAGGGAAGTGGAAAGTAAATTCGCGGACGAACTTCGTGTCCTGGACAACGGACAATCTCGCTTCAATCGCTTTAGCGGCTTCGGACGGGAGTGCGGTTCCATTGAGCTCATGGATGGCGCTCCGGTCGCGGTGTTCGATGATAGCCCTGCCATCTGGAGCTGTGACAACCTGACGTTTGATCGCTGGAGACCCGGCCCTGAATACCGGTTGCGCCTGGCCGAGCCAATTCTGTTCTTTATTTCAGACACCGCAAAGGATCCCACCGGTCTTAATCGCGAACAGGAGCTGTGGGTGCTGGCAACCATTCCTCGCAAAGGACCGCCACGCCCGATTGCGCTGGGCATAAAGAAGGCGGGAGAGCAAGACATCCGGCCACTGGCCTTGGACTAGCATGCCCCAACGCGGGCGGGGATGTCCGCGCCATACGAAATCACTTCTTCGTCCACTGATCCACCCAATCATTCACTGTCTTGTACCAAAGCTGCGAATTCTGCGGCTTCAGCACCCAATGTCCTTCGTCCGGAAAATACAGCATCTTCGACGGCACACCTTCCATCTGCAACGTGGTGAAAAGCTGGAAGCCTTCGCTCACATCCAGCCGGTAGTCGCGCTGGCCATGAATTACGAGAGTCGGCGTCTTGAAATTCTTTGCATACTGATGCGGCGACCACTTCTGATATATCGCGCGGTTATCGTAGGGAGTGCCTTTGAACTCCCAGTCGTTGAACCAGAGTTCCTCGGTAGTCCCCCAGGCGGATTCGGCATTGAACATGCCATCGTGCGACACCAGACACTTGAATCGATCGGTGTGCCCAAGTATCCAGTTGATGGCATATCCGCCGTAGCTGGCGCCCAGGGCGCACTCCCGGTCTTTGTCGATGAACGGATAAGTCTTCTCCGCGTAGTCCAGTCCCTTCATCAAATCCTCATACGGAGCGCCGCCCCAGTCACCGTTGATGGCGTCGATGAACTTCTGCCCGTAGCCGGTCGAGCCGTGGAAGTTGATCATGATGACCACGTATCCTGGGCCTGATGAGGTTGTTGCGGCAAGAAGTTCGGGATTCCAGCGGTAGCTCCAGTCGTCTCCCCAGGCGCCCTGCGGCCCGCCGTGGATGAGGAACTTCACGGGATATTTCTTGCTGGCATCGAAGTGCGGCGGCTTGACGAGAGATCCCTCCACATCACCGCCCTTCGCACCTTTGAACCAGAAAGGCTCGGCCGGGGACATGGCGACTTGCGAAAGCAGTTCCTCGTTCACGTGAGTCAGCGCCCAATCCTTGCTCAATGAACAGCTTTCCTTCCCGCGGTCCACATCGCCAGTCCGTGCCGGGCATCCGTCTGCCGTAGCATCAGATTCATAGATCTCATTCGGAGCCGCGATCGAGTTACGACTGAACACAAGCCTCTTCCCATCAGGAGCGACCGCGACATCGTCGTCGAAGCCGCCTACCAAGGTCCGAGTCGAGATCACGGCACCGCCCGAAAATCCTCCGAGGGCGTAGATCAGAGAATGTCGTTTATGCTCGGCGCTGAAGTAGATCATCCTGGAGTCGGGGCCCCATGCAAATGAGCCCACCCAATGATCGAAGCTGTCCGTTAGATCCTTCCTCTCCCCCGTCTTCCGGTCGTAAAGCATCAAACGGAAGCGGTCGCTTTCGTATCCCGGGCGCTGTTGGGCGCGGTAGGCGATGAAGCGGCCATCGGGCGAATACAGCGGCGTCGAGTCGCTGGCGGGATTGTCGGCGGTGATGTTCTTCGGCAATGTCTGACCTGTCGTCTGCGCCGGCACGCCACTAACCGAGACGATCCACAGGTCATTGTTGGTGGAAGCAGCTTCATTCTTGTCGTGATTCGATGTATAGCAAATCTCCTGCCCGTCGGGCGAGAAGGCGTAGTCGTCCTGGCCGCCGAGCGAGAAGACGGGAGAATCGTAGTCGCCGGGGGTGAGATCGCGGGGAACCGAGAAAACCTGGAAGGCCATCGGGTTTTGCTTGTTTGCCAAGTGCGCACTTATCGGCCCCTTGGCCGAAACTACAAACAGGTGTGCACGCTTGCCTTCTTTGTAAGCATTCCAGTGGCGATACAGCAGGCGGTCGAAAATCAGCGCCTTGACCTTCGATTGCTCGACTTCCTTGACTTTTTTTGCGTTGCACGCAGCCTCTGGCTCAGGAGCCCCGTCGCAGTCGGGATAGACATCCGAAGTGAAGAGAATATTCTTTCCATCTGGTGACCAGAGTTCGCCCCCGGCCTCGGTCGCAATCGACGTCAGCTTGTGGGTGCCCGTGACCGACCCTGAGGCGCCGTCGAAATCCGCTATCCAAATCTGCGAGCCTCCTTCTTGGGTTGAGATAAACGCGAAGCGCTTGCTATCCGGCGCCCAGCGCGGACGGTCGGCATCCTGATCCACAATGATCTCCCGCTCCTCGCCTCCAGCCGTCGGGACGATCCACACATGCGGTGTCTTCGTGTTCGCCTCAAGACTCACATCGACCACGCTGAAGATCACCCACTTGCCGTCCGGCGAGACTTCCGGCTCGCCCACGCGCTTGAGCTTCATCATGTCTTCGAAAGTGAACGGACGCTTGGCCTGCGCGAAGGCAGGAAGCGCGCAAGCAATAAAAGCAAGAGAACCAAGAATGAAACGTCGCATGACGGAGCCCCCGGCAAACCGAAAAGTGTAGCAGGTTTGGTGCGACGCCCTCACTACTGTTCGATCCACGGATTTTCCAGCCGCACGCCCCAGCCTTCGAAGTCGGCAGTGTTCCGCGTGGCCAGAATGGCATCGCGGGAGTGCACGATGGCGGCGATCTGCGCGTCCAAGTCTGCGATAGGTCGGCCTTGGGCGCGGCGGCGGGCTGCGATACCCGGAAATGCGCGTGCGGCGTCTTCGTCAAAGGGGCAGCACCCGCCCGGCAAAATCTTCCGCGAACGCCGCTTGGGCCTCGGCGAGCATTTTGTCGCGGCGCTTTCCCTTAGGGAGAAGTTCGAGTGCGAAGAGGATTTCAGCCACGCTGATGGCAGTCACAAAGAAATGGCCGTTCTCCGGCTTTCGGGATAACCATGCCATCACGGCCGGCGAGGGCGAAGGCCGGCTGCGATCGTGGTCACTACCGTCGCGACGGATAAACGCAGAATCCGACTCTGGAAAGGCGAAACGGGACTGGTGAGGGAGAAGCGATGCTCAATAACGAAGGCATGCACCCCTTTTTTCGCGACGGCAACCCCTTGATCAATCTGGCATCCAATTTAGCGGCAGAACTGCAGCGCCCACCCCTGGCCTCACTGAGCGGAGAGGGGTCGGGGGAGGGCCGCGGCAGTAAGGGAATCCGTTTCTAAAGTATTTTCCAAGATCGATTCGTTGGCCGTAGCTGCCTTCCTTTTTTTGTCGCAAACAAAGTGTTGTACGCGCGCTCGACGACGAGATTCCTCCGAATTGGGTAAACTAGGGAGTATGAATCCGGTTCTCTGCAAGGTTGTTTTTGTTGTTTGCTTTCTGGCGCTCGCGATTCCCGCTCTGCCGGCACTTGCCCAGGAAGGTGCCCTTGAAAATACGCCGCCCAAAGGCGTTACGCCTGAGGAAATCATTACCCACTTTGCAGCCCGTGAAAAGTTGTTCAAGGACGCACGCGACCACTACACCTACCGGCAGGACATCAAAGTTCAGACGCGCGACGGCGACACCGTTACCGGCGAGTACCACGAAGTATTCGACGTGCTTTACGACGACAAGGGACATCGCATCGAAAACGTCGTCTTCGCGCCGCAATCTTCTTTGGAGGCCGGTGGCCTCTCCCTCGACGAAGGCGACGTTCAGGATTTCCGCAATCGCCTTCCCTTCGTGCTCACCACCGAAGAGGTCCCCGAATACAACATCCTCTACGTCGGACAGCAGAGCGAAGATCAGTTGCACTGCTACGTTTTCGATATCGCGCCCAAAGCCATCGTGGGGAAAAAACGCTACTTCCAGGGACGCATCTGGGTCGACGATCAGGATTTCCAGATCGTGAAGACATACGGCCAGGCCGTCCCGGAGATTAAAGACTCAAAAAAGAAGGGCAAAGAAGAACATCTCTACCCGAAGTTCACCACCTGGCGCCAGCAGGTCGATAATCAGTATTGGTTCCCCACCTACACCCGCGCTGATGACACCCTGCACTTCAATACGGGCGACATACACATCCGCGAGATCGTGAAGTACGAAGACTATAAACGCTTCGGATCGAACGTGAGAATTCTGTACGAGGGAAAAGAAGTCCCAAAGGCGGATCAGAAGGATCAGAAGCCCGCGCCGGATCAGAAGCCCGATGAGAAAAAGCCCGACGCGCCCCAGAATCCGCAACAGTAAAGGAAGGCCCAGTCGCGATGGCCAGTTGAGTATCGAGTTCCAGTAGACAGCCGCGCGCCTGGCCGAGGAAGTGCAGGAATTCGCGGAGAGTTAATCGGCCTTGGCCCTCCGCGATGTTTGAAGCAACTGAAACGGCACGGTCTGACCTGAGATGTCAGACCGTATGTCTCGTTCTTCGGGTACTGCTCCGTTGCTTGATAAATCTGAACGGCGAGAGCCTTGGCCTTTTGCCAGACGAGCAACTTGCGTTAAGAACGCGCCACCGATTCTCCTGAAAAGCTTTTGGCAGCTGCAGGCACCCATCCTGACTCTGAAACCTTGAAACTTTAGTAGAACAGATACTTCCTCCACTTATCATCCGACCGTCCCATGAGCCGCATGATGTGGCGGCTGGTGTGCAGATTAAAAGCGCGCGGCTCACGCATGAGCTTCATTCCAGCCTCAAGCGGGAATTGATTTCCCTTGCGCCGGTTACAACCATGGCAGCAGGCAACAAGATTTTCCCACGTGGACGATCCACCGCGCGACCGGGGAATCACGTGATCGAGAGTCAAGTCGCCGGAAGGCAACACAGTGGCGCAATACTGGCAAGTGTTGCGGTCGCGCAACAGAATGTTTTTCCGCGACAGGGCGCGGCTTTGATGCGGGATGCGGCGGTACTCCAGCAGTCGGATCACCGACGGCACGCGCATCGCGATCCGCGCCGCATGCAGGAAGTGACCATTCTCCTCTTCCGTCATGGCTACGCCCTTCAACACCAGCACCAGCGCCCGCCGCGCTGCACAAACATTGATGGGCTCATAAGAAGCGTTCAGGACGAGCACAGGTGCGTGCAGCGCGTGCCCGTTGCCGTCGTGATGCACCGCCTGCCCTGCAAACAGGCTCGCAGCGTGCCTTCCACTGAATCCACCATCGGCTTCGTTTCTTGCTGACATGGCGCTAATCTGTTTTCCTGTCTCTCGTTCCAATTGGATGCCACAAGCGAACTACGCACCCCTCGCAAACTGACTGCCCGCCGCACGCGCCAGCGGAATCTCGGCGGCAACCGGTCCCTCCCCAGCAACCGTGTCGTCGGAAATCCGAATTTCAACATGCCTTGCGGAAGCCTCCAGTGCACGCGCGAGCTCCCGGATGCGCTGCACGCCGTCGAGACACTCCTGGCAGACCGGGAGTCGTGAGATTTTAACCAGAGGCTCGCCACTGATGCGGCAATCGGAGGGAAAGAGAGCGGCAAAAAGATTCTCGGCAAGCTGATCAGAAACTCGGCTCGCCCGAGAAGGACGGTCCGCCGAAGCAATAGAGGGCCCTGCCGTTGCGGCTTTGGCCTGGATAGCCCGAATTCGGTCTCCACTACTGCTGAAGACGGCCTCCGTGATCCCCGCAAGAATGCGCTCTTGCGCGTTGCCTGCTCTTCATGCAGTATAACGGCGTTCGGGCCCGCTAGGCAACGTTGCGAGTGTTGCCGGATCGAATTACGGGAACCGGCGGCTTCGCCACTACTTCTGACAGTCGCTCCCTCACTGGCATGAAAATCAACCGATAGTCCCTCCGAAAACATGCCGCGCAGCGCACCGGCTGCAGCAGAAACACTGGAAGAAGATAACGCTCGGTTAACGTGCGGCGCCGCGAACGGAACCCCGTGTCACCACCGCAATCGTCGCAGTGAAATTCAAAATACCGCTGAAACCACAGCTGGTGAGGAGAATTTTTTGTCACGCTGCACCTCGGAGAAGGGGGGCACTCAGACGAGTACAACTATTCTACCCTAACGTTATGATCGCGCAAGAGGCAGTATTTCCTTCACCTCACCTCACCCCTTCGCCACCCATCGCCACCCGTCGCCACCCGCGCCACCCGCCCCCCACTTGTAAAGCCTCCAGCCCACGTGCTAACGTGCGCCGTTCCCGTGTTTCAAGTAGGTTACTAAGCAGCGTCAATATTCATATCCGGCTTAAGAGGATTCCGCCTATGAGCAGCCCCGTCCCCCCCGGCCCAGAAACCGTCGCCCGGAAGCACGTCCCCTTCGTTCCCGAACACATGGAGATGAAAGAATTCACTCTGCGCGCCGTGCTTCTTGGACTCCTGATGACGGTCGTCCTCGGTGCCGCCAACGCTTACCTCGGACTGCGCGCCGGAATCACCATCGCGGCAACCTATCCTGCCGCAGTGATCGCAATGGCAGCAATGCGCGCCTGGAAAGGATCTCTGCTCGAGGAAAATATCGCCCGCACCGCGGGATCGATCGGCGAGTCCGTCGCCGCCGGTGCAATCTTCACGTTGCCCGCGTTTCTTCTCGCCAAAGCCTGGCCATCATTCCGCTTCGCCGATGCGTATTGGAAATCCACCGCCCTAATCATGGTAGGTAGCATTCTCGGCGTCCTCTTCATTTCTCTAGTTCGCCGCGCCATGGTGGAAGACCCAGAGTTGCCCTTCCCCGAATCACTTGCCGCGTCGGAGATTCACAAAGCCGGACAGCGTGGCGCCCAAGCCGCAAAATATCTCTTCTGGAATATCGGCGTCGGCGGTGTGGTTTACATCTTAGGAAAGTTCGGATTGTTCGCCGCTGACACCGATCTTCATTTCGGCGTCGGCAGTCTCGGACATACTCAGGTTCGTCTCGGTTCCACCGGAAACACGCACGTCCTACCCACCGGTGGTACCAGTGTTTTCGCCGCGCCCAGCGTCAGCCCGGCCTATCTCGGAGTCGGTTACATCATCGGCGTCAGGCTGGCGTCGATCCAGTTTGCCGGCTCCGTGATCGCCTGGGGCCTGCTTGTTCCCTTGATGATTTTTTTTCTCGGCCCCCAACTCAAAGCCTATATTCCAGCCGACACTCCCGATAATTGGGCCACCATGGCCGACGCCGTCTGGAGATACATCGTGCGTCCCATTGCAGTCGGCGGAATGCTGGTCGGCGCCGCCTACACGTTATTCAGAATGCGCGCGAGCTTGACCGCCGGAATCGGCAAAGCATTCGCCGACCTGCGCCAGACAGCCGATCAGCAAGCCAAGCTGGCACGCACCGAACGCTACATGAGTTCGAAAGCGGTCTTCAGTTTGATCGCCGTTATGTTTGTGCTGATGTGCGTTCTCTACATCAAAATCTCAGGCCTGTTCCTGCCGGCCATCCTCGCCGCGATCGTAATGATTCTCGTAGGCTTTTTCTTCGCCACGGTCTCCGGAAATCTGGTGGGATTCATTGGCTCGTCCAACAATCCGATTTCCGGATTGACCCTGTCCACGCTCTTAATCGCGGCACTTCTGATGGTGGCTCTGGGAGTTTCCGGCACCTCGGGAGTGGCCGCCGTTCTGGGCGTAGCGGCGGTCGTCTGCGTCTCATCGGCGGTAGCCGGAGAACTTCTGCAGGACTTTAAAGTCGGATACATACTCGGCGGCACACCGCAAAAAATTCAGGCCGCTGAACTCATCGCCGTCGTGGTGGCAAGTCTGGTGATGTATTTCCCACTGATGCTGCTGCACGAGGGCAACATCAGAGCCGGCGGCGTAGGCTTTGGCGGCGCGGACCTTCCCGCCCCGCAGGCCGGTCTCATGGCAACATTGGCAATGGGTATCGTGGGCCACGATATGCCCTGGCCGCTGGTAGTAGTCGGAATTTTGTTCGGCATCGCGATGATCATGATGCAAGTAAAAAGTCCGATGTTGGTCGCCGTCGGAATGTATCTTCCGTTCGGCACGACCTTCGCCATCTTTGTAGGCGGAGTGATTCGCTCACTCGGCGATTGGGCCGCCGATCGCCGCGGATTCAACAGCGCTCAAAAAGCCCGGGTGGAAAATGCCGGAGTGCTCGTCGCTTCCGGACTAATCGCCGGGGAAGCCTTGCTGGGCCTGGTTTGGGCAGGATTGCAATTCGTCCCGCAGTGGGGCGCTCCAAATCACCCACCGCAAATCTTCAGCACTCCGTCTTACTTGATCGGAGGAATGATCGTCCTCGCCGGCCTGACGGCCCTGATGATCTTCTTGCCGGTTACGGCAGCCGGCGATCCAAACGAGCCCGCCCCACCCACAGCCATGATGTAAGGTGAGGTTTAAAGGTGGAGCGGGCACGCTTGCCCGCTCCAGCGCGCAGCGAAGGCTGTTTACGTAATTCACTTCTCTCATGTCCATCGCCTCAAACATCGCCTCGATCCATGAACGCATCACCGCAGCCGCTCAACGCGCAGGACGTAATCCAGAAGACATCACCTTGATGGCGGTCAGCAAAACTCAGCCGCCGGAAAAAATCCGCGAAGCCTACAAAGCAGGGCTGACAATATTCGGAGAAAATCGCGTTCAGGAATTTTCCAATAAAATCGATGCGCTTCGGGACCTCCACGACACCGAATGGCACATGATCGGCCACCTGCAAACCAACAAAGCCGCAAAGACCGTTGAACTGTTTCGCGCCGTGGACTCGGTCGATTCGCTAAAGTTGGCCGAGAAGCTCGACGCGGCAGGCCACACTCTCGGCAAGAAACTGGATGTGCTCATCGAGATCAACGTCGGCGGTGAAGCCGCCAAGAGCGGCGTGGCGCCTCATTCCCAGCAACTCGAAGACATGCTAATGGCCGCGCCGCGCCTGGAAGCATTGGCCTTCCTCGGATTAATGGCCGTGCCTCCGCTCACGGATGATCCCGAAGGCGCGCGTCACCACTTCCGCGAACTGCGCGAGTTGCGCGATGCGATTGCTGCGCGCAATCTCCCAGCACTCGCCATGAACCATCTTTCCATGGGCATGTCCCACGATTTCGAAGTCGCAATTGAAGAAGGATCGACCTGCGTCCGTGTGGGCACTGCCATCTTCGGGGAACGAGCAAAAATGTGATCTGCAGACGATAAAAGGTACACAGGCCATGCGGCTTTTCGACAAACTTTGCGCGGGAGCCCTTTTCATTCTGGCAATCGTGTACTGCCTGCTCGTGCCGAGAACCTATACCGGCAGGATCTGGATCTTCGGCACGGGACTGGCTCTGCTCTTCACCGCCATGCTAAATCTGCTGCGCCTTCGCAATGGCGACGGAGTGCAGGGTCTCAGGCTATTCTGCATTGCCGCGAATTTAACGATGTTTGTATTCGTGATCGCGCTGATGGCGAGCATAGGAAAATCGCCCACGTTGCAGCACCCGCAAGTACCACTGGTCGCCGCATTGTTGACGGCCGAGACTACGTTTTCTTTCCGGAAGAAGGCATGAGTTTTAAGCCAGAACAGAAAACGGGGGGCAAGAGATGAATGCTGTCGCCGCTAAACAGTTTCTGATAGCTCGGGTAATCGAGGAAGCCGAACTGCAGCAGGTGCTTCTTTCTGACGTCGAAAAGAAGATGCTTTACTTTACTGAGAGGCACCCTTCACTTCCAGACATCTACGAGATCAAAGCGGAATTCGAGCGAAACTACGATGCCGCCGAGTATGAAGACAAGGTCGCAACCCTTGTTAGGAACGCTCGTGATCGAGACAGCCGCCCATCTTCAGTTCGGGGGCAAGAGTGGAAGGATGCGCTGGACGCGCTGAAGAAGGAGGATCACTTCATCTTGGTCATGGTTCGAGAAACTTTTGGGGTTGGTTCAGCGGCAAGTGGCGGGAAGCGGCTCCGCGATCTCCTTCTATGCGTCGCCATCGGTGTCGGCCTCGTTCTGACTGTATTTCTGGCTTCCATGGGGAGGACTAGGCATTGAGGCGCTGCCCGTGATTCCGGTTCACGACGCGCCTGGCGGCGCTTTGATCGCAATCAAGGTACATCCCCGCGCGAGAAAAAACGCCATCACCGGCGAACTCGGAGACGCCCTCAAAGTTTCTCTAACTTCGCCGCCCGTCGACGGCCGCGCCAACCAAGCCTGCATCGAATTCTTCGCGAAACTTTTGAAGCTGCCACAATCTTCCGTTACCATTGCCTCCGGCCAGACCAGCCGCACAAAACTGTTGCGCGTCTCCGGACTCGCCGCTGAAGAAGTGCGCAAACGGATTGCGATGCTATTCGAGTCACCAGGGAGCCGCTCTTGAGCTTTTCCGAACGCCTGCAGGAGATTCGCACCGGATTCGAACGCCCCTTCTGGATCGCCAATCTCAGCGAAATCTTCGAACGCCTTTCCTACTACGGAGCCTTCGCCTCCCTGGCCCTGTATCTGCAGGAGAAATTGAATTTCTCTACCGAACAGACCGGAACCCTGACTGGAATATTCGGTGGCATGGTATGGTTTCTCGCCATCTTCGGCGGAGCCGCCGCCGATAAACTGGGCTTTCGCCGTGCCCTCTCTATCGCCTATCTCATTCTCGCTGCCGCGTATTTTTTGATTGGCTCCATTGGAGCCTCGTGGCTGGCACCCGTACGTAACGCCGTGCCTCTCGAATTATTCGTCGGCTTCATCCTCATCCTGCCCGCACTCGGCATCGCACTGGTGAAGCCTTGCGTGGTCGGCACCACGGCCCGCGCTTCCAAGCCAAACGTTCGCTCGATCGGCTATTCCATTTACTACACCATGGTCAACATCGGCGGCGCAGCCGGTCCTTATTATGCCTCGTGGGCGCATCGTCACCTGGGCGTCGAGAGCGTCTACCGCGTCGCAGCACTCAGCGTCTTCGCAATGTTTTTTGTGGTTCTATTCTTTTTCCGCGAGCCCCGCAAGCCCGGAGATGCGCCCCCGCCTTCGATCGCTATGGTGGCCCGGAATTTCTGTGTGGTAGTCGGCAACTACCGCCTGGTTTTGCCGGTGCTGGTGATTGCGCTGCTGCTGAGAGTCGGCCTGTTAATCTATCCGCGCGTCCCCGTTCCCTGGTGGATCTGGGCTGGCCTCCTCGTGCTGGTGCTCGCCGGCATCAGCCGGTTCATGTGGTTCCTTGTGATCTTCACCGGTTACTGGGTCGTGTTTTGGCAACAATACATCAGTCTGCCCGGATACATTCACGGCTATATCAGCTCCCACGCTGACGTCGAAATCATTCTGGTAACCGACGGCCTCACCGTGATCTGCCTCACCCTCGCAGTAAATCTGCTGACGCGCAAAATTCCCGCGTTTCAAGCCGTAATCCTTGGGACGCTGATCACTTCAGTTGCCTGGCTGATCCTCGCCTTCCGCCCGACCATCTGGGGAGCCGTGCTTTCATTGTTTGTCCTCGCGCTCGGCGAGATCACGCAGCAGCCGCGCTACTACGAATACATCGCGCTCCTTGCACCCCCGGGACAGCAGGGCACCTACATGGGTTTCGCATTCGTGCCCATTGGTATTGGATCGCTGATCGGCGGCTGGTTCGGCGGAACTCTCATGCATCACTTCGGAGAGGTCACCCACCAACCCGCACGCATCTGGTGGACTGTAACCGCCGTCGGCGTGGCTACGACTGTGTTTCTGTGGATATATGATCGATACTTCCGAGTCGCTAGGCCGCAATAGAAGTCGACCATGCGCAAGCATCCGACAAATCAATCTTCAGCGGCGCAATCCAAGAGCACGCCTGCAGAGACAGCTCACCAGATCTGCCGCGCTCTGAAAGACGGCGGGTAGACGTTGCCCTAGACGTTGCCCATCAACTTTCTTCCGGCTCCGTCCTGGAAGAAAAAGTAGCTGCCTTCTTCGCTGGAGAAACTCGACCCCGAACTGGGAAACCGCGAATTCAGGCCGTTCGAGCCCTTTCTTGAGCGGATTAGTAGCTGGTCCGGTCACGATGCGCTGGTGCATTCTTTGACTGCACCAATGGTAGTGGCCAAGCCTGCCCGTGCAACAACAGTTCTTCGCTGGGCGAAGTCGCCGAATCTCCGGCACCGCAGAGCTGCCTGCGTGGCGCCGATCAAGGGTGCGAGAGTCAAGATGTTTTTCCCTGAGATTACCAAGCTCTCGCTGATCAGGATGACAGTGTGCAAAAAGGATTGGGCTGACTGCTCCGCGAATCCGCGAAGTTCGATGCCAAACGCACCAGTGCCGTATCTCATGACCATTCGCGGATGCGCCCCACGCCTGGTCCTCCGCACCGCTTGCGAGACCCTGCCAGCGCAGATGAAGAAGCGAGTCCTCTCCACCGTAAAACCTATCTAGCCTGGTGTGGGACGGACACTCGAGTCCGTCGCCTTTGACTGCTTTCTGGGTGGCTCAGCGCCTTTCAGCGCTGCGGTGAGGACTCCACAAAATTAACAGCCGTTCAGGTTAGACCTGGCGCGAAAGTAACCGGAAGGAAGTAACCAAAGACGAGAGAAAGTTGGAATAGCAAGATTAATCCTAAACAATCCCGCACCCACTCGCAGCCCGAATCACGCCATCCGGTATGGCGAATCCGCTACCGGATTCGCCACCAAACACTTAAGCCAAAATTCATTGCGCTCAAGCAAAGCCTCTGATAGCCTTGTTATGGACTATTCTTTTGATCATCCCCGTATCACCGTTGCGACCGCGTGCCATGTCCGCGCCTCTCGCCACAATCAGAGTTTGAAGCGATGACCGAAGCAATGCCTGACGCAATTTTCAAGGAGAAATAATCTTGGCCGCATCCACAAAGAATCGTATTTTGTTTACTTCCGAATCCGTTACCGAGGGCCATCCCGATAAGATCGCCGATCAGATTTCCGACGCCATCCTAGACGCCTGCCTCGCCGAGGATTCCTTCAGCCGCGTCGCCTGCGAAACTCTCACCGCCACCGGCCTTGTCGTCATCGCCGGAGAAATCACCACCAAAGCCTATGTTGATTTTCAAAACGTAGTCCGCGGAACCGTCCAGTCCATCGGATACGACAACGCCCTCCACGGCTTCGACTGCAATACCTGCGCCGTAATCTCCAGCATCAATAAACAATCCGGCGACATCGCCATGGGCGTAGACACCGGCGGCGCCGGCGATCAAGGAATGATGTTTGGGTATGCTTGTTCGGAGAATGAGGAGTTGATGCCGACGCCGATTTCGTTGGCGCATAAACTTACGATGCGGTTGTCGCAGGTGCGGAAGAATGGGACGCTGCCGTTTCTTCGTCCGGACGGGAAGTCGCAGGTTACGGTTGAATACGATGCGAAGGGGAAAGTGCTGCGGGTGGATGCGGTCGTGATTTCCACGCAGCATGCAGAGACCGTCAGCAACGACGACTTGCGCGCAGGCATTCTGAAGCATGTGATTCAGGCGGTGATTCCGGCGCACCTGCTCGACGAAGACACCAAGTATCACATTAATCCCACGGGACGGTTTGTGATTGGCGGGCCGATGGGAGATACGGGACTTACAGGCCGCAAGATTATTGTCGACACATACGGCGGGATGGGACGTCACGGCGGTGGAGCCTTCAGCGGCAAGGATCCAACCAAGGTGGACCGCTCGGCGGCTTATATGGCGCGCCACATCGCGAAGAACATTGTTGCGGCGAAGCTGGCCGACCGTTGTGAAGTGCAGTTGGCGTACGCCATCGGCGTGGCGGATCCGGTCAGCGTCCGAGTGGATACGTTTGGTACGGAGAAAATGGATCCGGAGATTCTTCCGGATTTGATTCGCGCGAATTTTAAGTTGACCCCGCGAGGGATTATTGAGTCTCTGGATCTGCGGCGGCCGATTTACAAGAAGACGGCGGCTTACGGACACTTTGGTCGGAACGATCCCGACTTCACGTGGGAATCGACCGATAAGGCGGCGAAGTTGGCTAGCGACGCGGGGGTGCAGGAGTCAGTGGCTGCTGGACGCAAATAGTTCTTAAGTTTGTCATCCCGAGTGGAGCGAGGGACCTTGGTTCTTGCTGCAGGCAGCGGATTACCATGCGTCAGCTAAAACCAAGGTCCCTCGTGTCGCTCAGGATGACAATTGCTTGGTGATCACGAGTGATTTCAGTAGAGAGTCGAAGGTGTCATTCCCCTAAGAGTATTTCGATATGGCGATGTCAGGGTTCGATTCGTGTATTCTGACAGAGCACTCGTATCCGGCTACTCTTCGTAAACAAAGCAAAATTTTCGAGCGTGAGGCGCCACAGGAGGCGTATGTCAACAGCAGCACAAATTAATTCCGATATCAAGAGTCTAGAACTGGCCGAACTGGGCAAGAAGCGCATCGAGTGGGCGAATCAGTCCATGAAGGTGCTGCAAATTATCCGCAAAGAATTTATCAAGAACCAGCCGCTAAAAGGAATTCGCATTTCGGCGTGCCTGCACGTTACGGCGGAGACGGCGAACCTCGCTATTTGTTTGCGTGATGGCGGAGCTGACGTGGTGCTGTGCGCTTCGAATCCGTTGTCCACCCAGGACGATGTTTCCGCGAGCCTGGTGCGTGATCAGGGCATTGCGGTCTTCGCCATAAAGGGTGAGGACAATGATACTTATTACCAGCACATCCTGGCCGCGATCGATCATAAGCCACACATCACCATGGATGATGGCGCGGACCTGGTGACGATTCTGCACACCAAACGCACCGATGCCCTCGAAGGCGTCATTGGCGGGACGGAAGAGACCACGACGGGCGTGATCCGGCTGCGCGCGATGGCGAAGGAAGGCGTGCTGAAGTTTCCTATCGTGGCGGTGAACGACGCCGACACCAAGCATCTGTTCGACAACCGCTACGGCACAGGGCAGTCGACCATTGACGGAATTATTCGCGCAACAAACTTTTTGCTAGCCGGGTCGAAATTCGTGGTGGCTGGCTATGGCTGGTGCGGCCGCGGGCTGGCGAGCCGGGCGCGAGGCGCGGGCGCGGAAGTGATCGTCACCGAAGTGGATCCGACGAAGGCGCTGGAAGCGGTGATGGACGGCTTCCGCGTGATGTCGATGACGGAAGCGGCAAAGCTCGGCGACGTGTTCTGCACGGTCACGGGAAACAAGAGCGTGCTGACCAAAGATCATTTCGACTTGATGAAAGATGGCGCGATCATTTCGAACTCCGGACACTTTAATGTGGAGATCGACATTCCGGCGCTCGAGAAAATGTCATCGTCAAAGCGGACTACGCGTACTTTCGTGGACGAGTATTCCTTGAAAGACGGGCGCAAGATCAATCTCCTGGGCGAAGGACGGTTGATTAATCTGGCGGCGGCCGAAGGGCATCCGGCGTCGGTGATGGATATGAGTTTTGCCGACCAGGCGCTTTCGGTCGAGTACATGGTCAAGAATTTCAAGACACTGGAGAAAAAAGTCTACAAAGTTCCCGAGGAACTCGACAAGCGCGTGGCAAAGGTAAAGCTGGAATCGATGGGGATCAAGATCGATCGGCTGACGCCGGAGCAGGAAGAGTATTTGGCGGGCTGGAGTGAGGGAACGTAGCAAGTCTGGAGCGGGCACTCCTGCCCGCTGCGATTGACTCGAGCGGGGCGGCGCAAGCCGCCCCGTTTTGCTTTGGGGTGCGTACTCGCACAGTTTGCAGCAGTTGTCGTCTGTGGAGTTCAGCGCGAATCGACCAGGTGCGGAGGAATATTTTCCGGAAAAACCCTAACCCGGCAGCACAGCTACGCGGGCGGCGCCATAGAGGCCGGCGTCACTGCCGAGCAGGGCGACGGTGATCATGGTTTTGCGCGCGGTGCGGCTTTCGGTTTGGGCGGATGCACCCGCTTCTTTTCGGGAAGGGTCGTGGATCATCATGAGCGGATCGGCGGGAGCGGTGGCGGCGTAGACCAAGGAGCGCGCGCGGAGCTCGTCGAACATGGCGGGGGCGTAGGCGTCCCAGGCACTGGAGACTCCGCCGCCGAGGACAAACATGTCGAGATTCAAGCCGTTGATGAGACCGGCGAGCAGGATGCCGAGATAGCATCCGAAGGTGCGGAAGATTTTACGGGCGTGCTCATCTCCCTGAATGGCGAGATTGTAGATCGACTTGGCGCCGAACTCGGGGTCGGAGGATGCAGCTTTGGCGAGCGAAGGCGCTTGGCCGGTGGCAATGGCTTCGCGGGCCATGCGAATGATCGCGCTGGCGGAGGCGTATTGTTCCGCGCAGCCATGGCTGCCACAGCCGCAGGGATATCCATTGGGTTCGACGGGGATGTGACCGAACTCGCCAGCCATGCCGTTCATGCCGTGCCAGATTTTTCCTTCGAGCACAATGCCGCCACCGATTCCGGTGCCGAGAGTTACGACAGCCATGTTGGGGACGCTGCGGGCAGCGCCGAGCCACTGCTCGCCGAGGGCGGCGACGTTGGCGTCGTTTTCGAGGACGACGGGGGCGCGCAGCCGACGCTCGATTTCATCGCGCACGGGATACTCTTCAAAGCCCGGGAGGTTGGCGGACTTGCGGAGCATTCCGGTTTCCATGTCAATGATGCCGGGGATGCCGATGCCGGCCCCGAGAAATTTTCCGGCTTTCTGATATTGGGCGGAGAGGCGCTGGATGGCGTCGCACATTTCGGTGATGACGTGGTCACGTCCGAGAGCGACTTTGGTGCCGAGGGTAACTTTTTCGAGAAGCTGGCCGTCAGTGCTGACAGCGGCAATACGGAGGTTGGTGCCGCCGAGGTCGACTCCGATGGAAAAATCGGGCATGGCTAGTGAATTATAGAGCAGGGACTGGGGCGTCGGGATAGGAGATGCTTTCTAATCGCACAAGGTTCGTGGCGATGCGCGCAAGATCCCTCGGTAAGCGACTCCACTCCGGATGACGCCGCATTTGGGTTATCTCTGGCACTTCGGACAGTAGTGGCTGCTGCGACCGGCGATCACGATGCGTTTGATCGGAGTTTTGCAGACGAGGCAGGGCTCGCCTTCTCGGCCGTAGACACGATGCTGCAGCTGGAAGAATCCTTCGTCGCCGTCAGCATTGACGTAATCTGAAATGGAGGAGCCTCCGAGGGCAATGGCTTCGCGAAGAACTTCTTGCACTGAGGTGAAGAGCTTTGCGAGTTGATCACGAGTGATAGCCGAGGCACGACGGCGGGGTCGGATTCCGGCGCGGAATAGAGATTCATCGGCGTAAATGTTCCCTACGCCGCGTAGAAGTTTTTGATTGAGTAGGGCACTCTTGATCGGAGTCTTGCGTCCGCGAAATAGAGTGGTGAAGTGTTCCAGGTCGGCGTCCAAGGGCTCAATGCCGTCCGCAGTGAAGTCCCCGGAGACGGCGACGCTCAAGCGGCCGAAGCGGCGGGGATCGACGAAACGCAGCTCACTGCCAGAGGCGAGCTTCAGAATGGCGTGAGTGTGTTTGAGGATTTCTGATTGTGGGTCGCAGACTTGCAGGCGTCCGGTCATTCCCAAATGGACGATCCACTGGGACAGTGTCGGGCGGATACTTTTCTCCGTCTCGGCTTGCATGGCTTGAGGCGCGCGCGGTTTGGATCCCTTACGCTGGGGTTGCGATCTTCGGGCTTGCGCGGGCGAGAGCGCCCGCGCCACAGGTTCCAGATCGAAGACTATGTGTTTGCCGACGCGGCGGACGGCGAGGATGCGGGTGTTTTCGAGGGCGGCGGCGATTTCCGGCGCGGGAGACTTAAGGGGTTCGGGCTTTTCGCCGAGCCAGATGGACTCGATCACATCGCCAGAAACGCGCATGGCCAGGCCGCGCGCGATGGTCTCGACTTCGGGGAGTTCGGGCATGCCTTGTCAGTTTACAGGGACAGGCCAGGGGCGCCTCCCCATAAGCGCTAACTCAAGAATTGCTTCCGGAGAGTTGCTTCCGGTTTGTGCGTGATCCGCTCTGAGTAAAGCAATTCGAGAACGATCTTTCAGGCTCCATGTCGCGCTCGTGCTTCGGCGTTGCAAAAAAGGGTCCGTTGCTAGCCTAGACGGCACCTTGTAGATTGGACACATGGCGCTCAAACGGATGGACAACGTAGGAATCGTCGTCGATGACCTCGGAGGGACGATCGATTTCTTTCGCGAACTGGGCCTCGAACTCGAAGGGCGGGCCACGATCGAAGGAGAATGGGCCGGACGTGTCACTGGACTTGCCGATCAGCGGGTCGAGATTGCCATGATGCGCACGCCGGACGGCCACGGCCGGCTCGAACTCTCCCGCTTCCTCACGCCGCCTGCCGTCGCGGATCACCGCAAGGCCCCGGTGAACGCTCTAGGCTACCTCCGCGTCATGTTCGCCGTGGACGATGTCGACGAGACGCTTGAAAGGCTCCGCAAGCGCGGCGCCCAGCTCGTAGGCGAAGTAGTCCAGTATAAAGAAGCGTATCGGCTCTGCTACATCCGCGGGCCTGAAGGGCTTCTCATCGGACTCGCCCAAGAACTCAGCTGAGCGCAATACGAAGACAATTACGAAGACCAACCAATGTCAGCGAGCGCGTCGCGCAAAGGGTAAGTTTTGCAACGGCACGGGAGCTCAATGAAACGAGGAGGTCGCCATTGATCTCTCCAACCAAACGACTAACTAAGCTTCGCTCAGATAGGAACGGAAGGAACGGGTTTCGGGATCACTTCCGGGTAGCCGACCATCCGGACAGAATCATCTGCACGCTTGTTAGTCGCTGACCATTGCGGAGCCGTCGAGCCGACGCACTTTGATGTCCCGCATCGGCGGTTGACCAAAGAACCGCTTGTACTCGCGGTTGAACTGACTCGCGCTCTCGTAGCCGACTTCGAACGCCGCGCTCGCGGCATCGATCCCTTCAACGAGCATTCGTTCTCGCGCGGCGACTAATCGAAGCTGTTTTTGGTATTGAAGTGGGCTCATCGCCGTCAACGCGCGAAAATGATGATGCAGGGTTGACATTCCCATGCGTGCAATTTCCGCAAGTTTCTTTACACGCAGAGGTTTCGTGTAATTGGCCCTGAGCCAAGCGATCGCTTCCGCTGTTCTGTGACTCTGATCGCCCAGCGTGGCGATGGCGCGCAACCGCTCTCCTTGAGGTCCTCGAAGCAAGCGATACACGATCTCACGCTGGATCAGATTGCTAAGGAACGGTATGTCCTCGGAAGCGTCAAGCAGGTCCAAAAGCCGACAAAAGGGCTGCAGCAGATCGACGGTCGTTTCCCCAATCGCGATGCCACGAGCTGGGGATGGACCATCAGGTGCATGGAACTCCTCCTGGCTGAGAATTTCCCGGACTACTGCCATATCGAGTTTTAGCAGCAACGACAGCAAGGGCACGTCCTTGCTTGCGGCGACGATTTGGCTGATGACTGGCACGTCAATGGAGCTCAGCAGGAATGTCGATTCGTCGCATAGGTAAGTCATTCCGGCAAAGGTTATGCGCTTCCGCCCCTGAACGAAGACGTTGAGGCTGGGCTCATACATCGCGGGATAGCAAGGACTCGGTGCAGTTCGGTGGTACAGGGTGAGGCCTGGTATCGCGGTCGCATGGGCTCCTGCGTTCGGAGTGTGAGCGGCAAGCTTGCGCCGGAGTTCTCCCCGCAACTCACCTACGCGTGGAGACTGCTCTTTGTTTGTAATCTTCTGATTTCCCGCGTGTATCACGACCTGCTCCTTCGTGGATCAAGAATAGCGCCGAATCGGGAATAGATCTGCACGAAATCGTAGGGAGCGACAGGAATAGGCAATGAATCGGAAGGATCAGGATACCGCTTCCACAACGCTTGACCTTAGCCTTGGAGATGAGAGAAACACCCCCAAAGGAGAAGCAATGCAGAAACGCAAACTTGGAAAAAGCGACCTGGAAGTATCGGCGATCGGACTCGGCTGCATGGGAATGAGTTTTAACTTAGGTCCCGCCATGGACAAGAAGGACGGGATCTCGCTGATTCGAGCGGCAGTCGAACGCGGCGTCACATTCTTCGATACCGCAGAAATCTACGGTCCATTCACTAACGAAGAACTAGTGGGCGAAGCTCTAGCTCCCTTCCGCGGCAAGGTGGCGATCGCAACGAAGTTCGGCTTAGAGCCGAATCCTGCTGATGGAGGCAAGTGGAGCAGCTTCAATAGTCGCCCTGAGCACATCAGAAAGGTGGCGGAGGCGTCGCTCAAGCGGCTCAAGGTGGATGCGATCGATCTGTTCTACCAACATCGTGTCGATCTAAACGTGCCGATCGAAGAAGTGGCGGGAGTGGTGAAGCAACTCATTCAGCAAGGTAAGGTTAGGCACTTCGGCCTGTCTGAAGCAGGAGCGCAGACGATCCGTCGCGCACACGCGGTTCAGCCGGTCACCGCACTTCAGAGCGAGTACTCGCTCTGGTGGAGGCAGCCGGAAGAAGTGGTGTTGCCGACGCTTGAAGAACTCGGGATCGGATTCGTTCCATTTGCTCCGCTTGGTAAGGGTTTTCTGACGGGCAAGATCAACGAAGATACGAAGTTCGATAACACGGATTTCCGCAACACCATCCCACGCTTTAACCCGGAGAACCGTAAAGCGAATCAGGCGTTGGTTGATCTGCTCAGCAAATTCGCGGAAAAGAGGAAGGTGACACCTGCTCAGCTCGCGCTTGCTTGGCTGCTTGCCAAGAAGCCGTGGATCGTTCCGATTCCGGGCACAACCAAGTTGCATCGCCTTGAAGAAAACCTCGGAGCGGCGAACGTCGAACTTACACCTGAAGATCTCCGTGCCATCGAAAGTGCCTCCTCAAACATCAAGGTCGAAGGGGCTCGGTATCCGCAATGGGCTGAGCAGACGACCGGACGGTGAGCGGCTCTCTGTCGAGCTATTTTCGAACGCTTGATCTAATCGTACGTCCATTGTCTCTCGATGACGAGCTATGCAGAAGTCATGCCCGGCAACAGGTTTTCACGACGTGGGTCAGAAGTCCTTGTGGGAAGTCAGACGTTCCGATCTGGGCCCGCGATTTCCGCCGGGATGTTTTGCCCGCCTGCTGCAAACGAATCTTGCCTTAAGTTAGTTAGCGCTTATGTGGGGCGCCTCCCCATAAGCGCTAAACAACTTAAGAATCTAAGAAGTAGGTAACTCGGGCTTGCAGTCCGAGCTTATGCTCTGTGAATGCGCATTGCTGAAGACATCTGGAAAATTCTCACTTTGTTGGTTAAGGATTTTGCCAGGCTATGGCTCCTGTCGACCAGATTGACCACTTGAATTAGACGTCCAACCAAAATTGGTGGACTCCTATCGGACGCAGTGTTGTCTGAGCCAAGATGGATAACTAGCGAGCAGTCCAATCTGGAGCGGCGGTGTGCCACGTTTCGTCAACATGATCGCGGCGGCTTCCAAGTCCTTGGCCACAGTCTGTATTGTTCCGAAGGATTCGAACCCGAAGCTCCACCAAATCTGACCTTCCGGCAAGTCGATCTGGGTCAGCTCCACGTTGCACCCGCGTGCAGGTAGAAGACTCCCACCCAGAGGCTGCTCTCTGCTGTCAAGCGGGACTTCAGCTACAACGGGAAGCGTCGTATCGAATTTTCGGAGCCAACGAACCTTCTTGACGGGAATTGTCAATTTTGACTCCAGTTCCAGTATCTCGGTCGTCCACTTCGTCCAGAGCTCAATAGGTCCCACGAAATCTCCCGCATCCAAAGTACTGAATGAAAGGTCCACCAATCCTTTGACTTCCACTCCAGGCTTGCCACCACGACGTTTCAGGCCCAACTCGCTCTGTCTGCCGTCGCACAAGTATTCATCCACTCGCGATTCTCCGCCACCTGGTGGGCAAAGGTGTGCGGCTACGCTAGAGAACCATTCTGCAAGCTGGGCGGGCGGACTGCCCTGCCAAAACCACCTAATCTCTGCAGATAGTTGCATGACGGTCATTCCGTCCTGTTCTCTGTCTGAAGCCAGGAGTTGTGCAATCGATTCTATAAGAACACGACGTCATCAAAATGGACCACGGGATGCATCAGGTCTCTTCAGCAAGCGAAATCCCAACACTCAGGAATGAATCACACAACTGATTGTAGTCGTTCTAACTCGCAGGCCACGCCGCGACATTTCCGGCGTAGCTGATCACGAACAGGATGTCGTCGATGTCCTCGTTCTGGAAGTATCCCCGCGTGACCTTTGCCGTATCGTCCACCAACTTCAACTCCCAATTCCCCACCGGGGTTCCCGTGGGCGCCTTCCACCCCCGCCGCGTGCTTATGACGCCGTCCCCGTCGGCTGTGGCGTTCGCTGAGGGCGCCATGCCAGGCGTGTCGATGGACAAATGATCGAGCTCCACTGGCCGCGGGCTGACCCCCTTCGACGGCACAAAGTACAACGCCAATTGCTTGATTCTTAAAGGACGATCCAGGTTCGGAGGGAAGTCCTCGTCCTGCACCTCGAACTTCACCGTCAGAGGATGGTCCGGCAACTCCACCGCCTCGGCATGGTGCAGGTCGTACCAGACGTCTGGGAAGTCCTGGCGCAAGCTGAATGCCCGGTCGAGTTGGACCTCCCGGCTCAGGTTGCCCAGGACCTGTTGCTCATAGTCGTAACTGTTGAGAGCTGTATATTCCAAATTGATCAGCACATCCGCGATGGTTGAATAGTCGATCGGATTGGCTGCGCGAGGCATGCGGAACTCCCAGGCCGCCTCCAACCCCATACCATCAAACGGAGCCAGAAGGTCCGACTGGGCGTCCATTTCGAAAAAGCCCGTGGCGTTGATCGGAGAAGTGAAGGCAATGGTCTCCGGCCCCCTTTGCACCCTCACCCGCTGGAATGTGTCTCCTCCTATCACGGCGTAGGAATTGCCCACGGTGGAAAGCGTTGCCCGTATTCCATGGCTGGGCGGAATCAGCGCGATCACCGAGACTCTTACGTTGTGCACTAGCCGCAAGTATTGTCCGGGAAACTCCCGATCCAGCAGTTCGTTCGTGATGTTGAAAGGGAATACTCCCGTGGAGCGGAATTTTTGGAAAGCAATCGAGTCAAGTTGAGTGAGCGAAATGGAGACCGATATCTGTAACTTCCGCTGGTTGGTCTGGAACGCATACTGGTCCAGTTCGTAAATGTCGCGCAACAGCCGGGCGGAGCCGGTGAGGCCATGCAGATTGCTGGGATCGCCGCTGGTGCCCGGAGGACTGAAGTCGGGGGTCTGACCATCCGCGGGTGGCTGCCAATAATCATCCTTGATGAACTCAGGAATTACCTCCTGCCGTTCAAACCCTAGTTGCGAGGCCGCCAGTTTGGCCATGGATGTTGATTGCTGGAGAAAGAACCGGTACGTGCTTTCGGTAACGCTGGCCATCCATTCATACAGCGCCGCTCCGAAAAGCTTGCCGGTCAAAAGAAAGTCGAGCGTAGACTGCGCGTTCTGCACCTGGAGCTGCGCCACGGCGCGGTCCTGCTGCACGACTTGCACCTGGTCCGCCGCACTTCGTTCCTGCTGCTGGCCGATGGCAACGTCCTGCGTGGCCAGGTCCGCTTGCAACTGCCAGTCCTGCGCGCGCCGTTCAAAGGTTGCCACTTGGAAAAATGACTGCGATGTCATCGACAGGGCCTGGGCTGTGGCCGACAACGCTGTGCCCACCGTCTCAGCTGTTCCCACAAAGCCTTCCACGCTCCACAGCGCCGACCAGTCTGCGCCCGCGGCGGCGTGCTGATTCATCGCGGCAAACGCCAGCAAACCAAGACCTAAAGTCTCGTTGGTGCTTAATCCGGCGCTGATCAGGTCCTGATAATGCTGTTGTTGCAAGCCAGCCCTCGCGGTCTGAAGCTGCGCCGTCACCACACCGTCCTGCGCCTGCACTACCTGTAGGTCTTTCAGCCGGAGGCTGGCATATGACAGCGCCAGGTCCTGCCGCGCTTTGATGTCCTGGTACGTTTCCTGCTCGGCGGCGGTCAGGAACTGAATCATCGAACTTTCCATCTGCCGCGCTAGTTCGATCAGTTGTTTGGCACGGTCAATAAGGGTCGCATAGCGATATGGCAAAGGCTGGAATGACGCAGTCTTCGCGGAAGGCAGTTGGTCGGTGACCGTATCCGCGACCGTCGCCACCGGATAGGGATCCACCACCAGGGTCAGGCCTGCTATGTTCCGGCAACTGCGCAATTTCGCCAAATCGTTCTGTGCGTGTTGTGCTAAAGCTGAGATCAGCAGATTTTCCGGAATGCAAAAAGCGAACGAAGGAGCCGGAATCGTCCGTACACGCAGGTGCCCCAGGTTGTCGATTACCGAGGGCGACAGCTCGGAGATTCCGCTCTTTTTTTCCATAAACACCGGTGCGGTCGCCGAGGCGAGGGTTTGCCGCAGGGCCAGGTTAGCGCTCACCACCGATTCCACCGTTTTCGCAGGGCCCGGCTTGGCCAGCGCAGTCTTGATAATCGCGCTCGCCGACGCCGCTTTGTCCAGCGGCGTGGTGAATCGCTTGGCATCTTTTTCGATTTGGCCGATCAGGTCGGAGATCTGGCTGTAGTCCCCAATTCCCTGCAATTTCTGCTGCAATTGGGAGATGAACGGGCTCACGATCTCATCGCTGCCGATGATCAAAGTCAACCGTCCCACCAGGTCCAGACAGTCAGGCAGATGTTGCAGCAATTCGGGCAATCCCAGCAACTCCAGCGCCTTGAGATACAGATCGCGCGCGTGCGAGATCGATTCGGACGTGGCTTGCGTAAACTCAGAATCGCCATACGCCAGCAGACACTGCACGATGGTGAGAATTGTGAACTTGGTGTAACTGTCCTTGCGCGACTCGGCGATGGCGTGGGGATCAAGCGGATCGCGCAGCCAATTCGCTTGCCGCGTGAAATCGGGCTGGCCTGCATCGAGGATTAACTTGTAAGCAATCTTGGCGTTGGCCACCCCGTCTTCGTAGTCATAAACCATGCGCAGCCAATCCAGCGCGTCCGCATAATCTCCGTCCTGCATCAGGCGCAGCGCAATTTCTATCTGAATAAAATAGAAAGCTTCATCGAGATAGATGATGTTCTCACCCAGGCCCGGCACCAGGTTGGCCTGATAGGCGCCTTGAATCAGCTGCCGCCGCGTCTGGTTGTTCCACTCCGTGGGGCTTTCAAAGATGGGAACCGGCGGAACGTCAATCGGTCCAAAGTGAGCGGGCACCGCCGATAAGCGGCGCGGCATGGGACCCGGAATCGCATGCAGGATTCCCAACCGCAGTTCGTTGTCCTCAACTGCGGTGGCGAGCAGTTCAGAGTAGGCATCGCCGTCGATGTCTCCGCTGATGATTTGTGCGGTGTTGCCTAAGAACCACCCATTCACCGAGCCCGGCAGATAAACTCGCGAGTCGAGTACCGCGCGCACTTTCAGGCTGAGATCGGTCCCTATCTCTAAAACTCCAAGCTCAGCCGCCGGAGGGTTCACGATCAGGATTTCGTCATGCCCATCTCCATTAATATCGAACGCCAAAATATAGTCGGAGGCGGACAGCAGCCAACTCACAGTGGCCGCGGAGGCCGCTGGAATTTGCTCCTTCGCCTGCCACGTAACCTTGAACTCTTCGTCGTTAGGGTCCTTCGAAGACGGCACGCCCTTCATGACGCCCAGAACTGCGATGATCTTTTGCGCCTGGTTATAGGCGATCACTTGCCGGTCATAGTAGAAAGTGTCGTCCGGACGATTCCAATCGGGCGGAGGTGTGGCCAGTATGAATTGATCGCTTGCGTCGAGCGGCCATACCGTCGTCGTTGGCGAGCCAGCAATGATCTCGTCCTGGTAATTCGGAGTGATCGCAAACTGAGGTTTAAATTGAGTCCCGTCCCATGTAAACAGGTACAGCCAGGTTGCGGGGACTTCGACTTGATGCTGGATGCGGTCCCCATGAGGGATGTTGTCCTGTTCTGCCTCAAGCATCGTCCGCGATGTAAATAACAGCAGGTCTTCTTCCACGTGGTCGATCGATCCCTGGGGTCCAAATCTCCGCGGCATGACCAAGAAGCGCTCCCACTTCACACTCTGGATGATGGTGGTGGTTTCGGTTCCGGGGAACTCATTGGCGTTGACGGGGTGTTTAAGCTCTCCCGGCTTGGCAAACACGGAGAAAGTGTCATTCCCCCAAGTCAGCACCGTGACAAACGTGCCCGTCGGCGCATTGATAGGATCGTCGCCGGGCCCATACTCGAACACAACCAGCTTGTTGACGTTGGATGAATCGATGCGCGCGCTCACAAAAAACGCGGGACGTCCGGTTGGTCCCCAGGCCCCTCCCGGCCCGTTAAACTGCGACGCCGGCGCGATGACTTCGAGCGAGCCATTCACCCACCCGATGGTTGCCAGTTGATTGCCAACCGAATTCACCACCAGCACCCGCTTCAGAGTTCCCGTTGCATACACAACCGGGCGCGCAGGATCAGGCAGGTTCCAGCCTCCGGAGAACGTGTGCACCTGGTCGAGGACCAGCCCGCCTCCCATCTCGCGCAGCACACCGACTTTGCGGCTGCCGTTGGCTTCGAGTTGACCGGCGAACACCAGCACTTCATCGCGCCCGTTGCCGTCGATGTCAGCCGTACAAAATTGGTCTCCCGCATTCAGCACCCACGCCTGGGTTCCGGCAAGCTGCTGCAACGGAGAAGGCGGAATTTTTTGGTCGAATATCCCCGACGTATTAATCAGAGCACGGAATTCATCCAACGGCTGGATTGAAATCGTATTCGGCGCCGAGGCGCTGTAGGTGCCCAGCTGATAGTAAGGAATCCCGTTTTGCTTGCCGCGGAAATAGAGAGCAACTCCGGTCACGTCCGGTGCGCGCGTGTAGGCAACCAGCCCTACCAGCGACATCTCATTATCGAGATCGGCGATTTTGCGCCAGAGCGATTGTTCCGGACTCCCGCGCAAACCCCATCCCGGCAACCGCTTCCAGGTTGAGAAGTAGTGCGACCCGGTCTGCGCCCCATTGGCAATCGCGATCACATCGCCTACGTCCGACCAGGGCGCAGACCCTAGATCAGGCGGCTTCTCTCCGCTAGCCAGCGGAACCAGCCCCATGGTTTCAAGCAAGCCATCGGTGGATAGCGTACAAATATCGCGGAAATAATCTTCATAGTCGGCGAGCGGCCCGATGATGTTTTGCGCCACAGGCGATCCGGCGTCGCGCACCGCGTCTATGAAATCCTCAAGGCCGGGACTCTGCCGCTTGCGGAACGTCGGCCGCAACACATTTTCCGGATACAGAAAGACGATGATTGCGGCCTTCCAACTGGTGTAAGAACCCATCCACTGCCATTCCTGGTCAAATGCATCGGTGTCGGTGAGCGTGATCGAGGCGTCGGGCAGCAATCCCTTGCGCGCATCAAAAATAATTCCCTGGATGGTTTGAATAGCCTGCGAGATTCGAGTGGTCTTCTGGCAACCGCCGGCCTGACAGTCAATTTCAACGTTCCGCGTGAACCAGGCCAGGTCCGCTGTGCTGAGAAGCCCCCCGGGGACCGAGGTGGGCCCCAAAAGCCCCAGGGTCGCGGCCGTACGCAGAAGATCATTTCGCAACTCAGTGAGTAGCGCGCCTTCGGTGGCGTCGACTCCGGCTTGAATCTGGTCTGTAATTTCCTGTTCGCGATCGATGCGGTCCTGTAAGGTCTCCTCCCAGTTGTCGCGCATGGACTGGATCGAGCGAAATGGCACCGACTGCGAGCCCGGGCCGCCATCCAACATGCTTTGCGGCACGATTTGGAAGTGCTTCGAAGTCAGGCTGATGCGTTGTCCGCCAATTCCTGTTGTGTTGGCCTCTTCACTGCGCCAGGCCGCATACATCGCCAGCTCTTTGGACCTTTTAATAATGATCGAGTAAAAGTCATGCCACTCCGAGGCGAGAATCGGTTGCGGCGGATTCGCGCGGTCTAATGCCGCCACCTGGCTGAGTTGCATGAACTCCGCCATGGACAATCCGACCTGCGTGAGCCAGCCGCTGATGTCCTGCCCGAAGGTGAGGCGATGCTGATAGTCGAGTAGCGTCGACACGGTAATGCCAGTCATCACCGCTACGGCAACGTTGGGGACCATATTGCCGTTTTGCAGCTGATTGAGCAGGTCGGTGAGACCATGCGCCTGACGGTAGTTATCAAGCTCGCTGAAGCAGACGTTGATCCAGGCCAAGCGGTCCTCGTAAAAGTCCAGCGCCGACCACTGCGTCTTAGGACGGTTCGCCCGCGGAGTCGTCGCCGGCGTGAGGTCCGCCAGATCGCTATACCCGATCACATCTGGATCGATGATCGGGAAACGGCCTAGGGTCGCCTGCGTCACATCGGTGTTCCAATCCTGGTTCTCCCACAACGTGTACCAGTAACTCCGCCGCAAAAGTTCCAGTTTGCAGCGGGGCGGATCGGGCGTGAGTGGGTTCGCGGTGGTGTCGCGTAGCCCGAACATTTCATAAAGAAAACGTTCCATGTCGGCGGCGGGCGTGGTGGGATCGCGGAACAACTGGTCCAGATTCTGCGTGCCTCCGGGAGCCGCGGGATCAAATGGAATTTGTAGCTTCTGCGCGAGCGGAACGCGGAAGTTGGGAGGCTTCGCGCGGTAAGTCCGCAGCTCATCAAAGGAAGTCCCCGCTCCCTGAAGAAGCTGAAAATACGCGGCCTGCAAGTACCACTGCGGCGTCTGGTTCCGTTGTGCCGCCGGCAGAATTTGCCGCAGGACTTCAATACAGATACGGGCCTGCCGCACCACAGCATCCATCGCCTCACAATCCGCCGGTAGTCCGCGGAAGGGCTGATGGAATCGCGTCTCCAGTGCGGTGAGGGTTGCAGCCTGTCCGTTGATCAGCACATGGCGGGTGGCGTAATCCAACAGATCCACTAGGTAAGCCATGGGGCTGGACGCATTCTGGCAATTCTCGCAACCGCAGGTTTTCGGAAACAGATTCGCCGACGGACCCGGTACGCTCAAGTCCCCGCGCAACGTCCGCATACGCACATCACTGGACGCATTCGTTACGACCCGCTCCGCCACGCGCGCAAGGTTGTGAATATTGGTGGCCGCCATCGCGTCTACCTTGGGGATGGATTTGAGAAACAGCGATGGAGGGCTTAGCGCGATATCGAGAACATTGGAATACCCAGCTGCGATAAGCTGACTATTGAGGTTCAAGTCAGTGGAGACCAGGCTGAGGTTCGCCTGCGCGTCCAGAGCTTTCAGTGCGGCGTTGTCACCCAGAGAAATCCCTTTGACATTCGCCAATCCGCCCTTGGACACGATGTCGCTCAGGCTCTCCACTCCGAGGGAACTCAACTGCTTGAGGACCTCCGCGGAGATGCCCAGCTTTAAAGTAGTGTTGAGTTGATCGAGCGAAACCGGGTTTTGCGTATTCACCATCTCGGGCAAATCGACCAGGATGAGAATCTCTTTTCCTCTGACCGGAACATCCGGCCTCCAGTGCAAAGTTCCCTGCGTGTCGAAAAGCGGATCCTTTTCCCCTGAGCGAAAAACGCGGAAGAAGATGTAAGCCCCGTCATCGGTTTTGAGGAATTGCTTCCATTGCTTCTCGTCGAGAGCAATCTCAAAATGTCCCTTCGGGTCGGTTGTGACTTGGGTCAGAGATGCCAGATCCTTGGCCACTTTGACCAGCGGCGCGACTTGAACCCCCGGCACCGCGGCCTGACCCTGCCGCTGCAATACACGTCCGCTTACGGTAAAAGCCATAATCTCCCCTCGTTGCGCCTGCCTGATTTCTCCCCGGCTTAATTTTTCGATTTATTCGCTTTTAATATGTTCAAGATTCCGTGCGGCGTGTAAACCACGCCGGTGCCCTCTCCGACCGTCCATGGTTTATCGTCAAAGAATCCCTTGCCCTCGAAAGACTTCTCATTGGCCAATTGATCTGCTGCTTTTTGAACGGTGGCCGGCGACTCCGACGTCTTGACCTCGATTCCCGTGTTCTGCGCGCCTGAATCGGTGGGGGCAACCACATCCGGTTTTCGGGTAGTGGCCGTCCCTTCTGTGCCCTTTATGCTTTTCCCGTTTGCGCCTTTGATGGTTTTATTTCCGGAGTGCTCCGCATCTACACCTAACTCCTGGAGTTCAGACGCGAGTTTATCGGCCGCGTCATTGTGCTTCTTGGTGATCGCCTTCAGGATTTGTCCCTTGGTCTTTGGCGCGGGTGGCTGGGCCGTCGAAGTGGCCGTTGCAACCGCCGGAGTTTGCGAGGTTCCCGGAACTCCCAGCTTGCGCGCCGTCTTTATGCCGCCCGCCACCGTCATTCCCAGCTCGACAGCGCCTACGCCATATTCGGTGAATGCGGCTCCTGCCTTCTCCGCGTGCGCGACCGCGCCCTTTGTGTCTCCAAGCTTTTCGAGATACAACGCCTGTCCCGCTTCCTCATTGGCTAACGTGCCCTGCGTCAGCAGGGTGTTGACGGGGTTTATGGAATTGACGGCATTCAACACTCCCCAGCCTCCTCCTCCACCCTCGTGGTAGGCCTCGGTCATGCTGGAAACCATCATGTAGATTCCATACGTCCCTCCTGTCGCCGCATTCAGCACTGCGGCTTGGGCCATGGACGAAACCGTTGCAATCGCTCTGTTCTTAATGCCTCCAAGAAACGCCGATCCCAGCGCGGCCGAGGCACCCGACGGATCGATCATCACCAGGGGATTGCATCGCACAAAACAATAGAGCTGCAAAATATCCTTCGACCCCGACGGATCACACGCTGTCCACCGCCCCAGCCAGGAGGCGTAATAGCGCGCTCCGTGATAGCTCAATCCACTGTCTTCGTCTCTCTCCTTGCCCATGAATCGATATCGCTTCTTTGCGAAACTTCCCAGGCTGGTTTCGCCATAAGCAAAAAACTCTTCTCGATTCACCCAGGTTCCGGCGCCATTCACGACTAAGCTACTGCTGCCCAGATGGTCGCCAAGGTGGTATTGAATGGGAGGGCCGGCATCCGCGGAGTGTTGATCTCCCGCCCGAATAAGCGCGGTACGGTTTTGTCCCTCCACCACATGCAAATGGTTGTTTTCTTTTAGAGCCGGCGCTCCGCTTTCGGTCCAGGCGTGATACTCAAAGATCCCGTCGATGTAAGCCGTACTCTCGACCACTCCGCCCGCTTTTCTTGTCCACTTTTTTACGCGGGTGCCGTCGCTGTCATACAGATAACGCGTCTCCAGCGAGGGCGCGGGTCCAGCTTGCACGCGGTAGCCGGTCATACGATCCGAGTGGTCCCAGCTGTGGAAGGTGTCGAGATTCTGGCGCCGCAAATTTCCGTTGTCATCGAACGCGTAGCTCGCCGTGGTGCCGCTCACCTGAAGCGCGGTGAGCCGGTTGTTGGCCGCGTTCTGCCACTGGTCCGGCGCTACTCCGCCCATGGCAAAACGGCGAACCCACAAACGCTGCGGCCCTGCCGCGGCGGTCACGTCGTAGTCGAGCTCCAACATGTTGCCGACGGGATCATAGGAGTAGCTCTCCTGGCAGAGTTCGCTTAACGAAGGTGCGTTGTCCTGGTTCGGCGTTGCTCCGGCGGCAAACGGCGTGGTATAGAAACCGCAGTTGGGAGAATCGATAAAATTGCTGCTGCGATTTGCGCATGCCCTCCCCGAAGCTGTAATCAGCCGATAAATCGCATCGTAGGTAAAAGCCCGCACCAGTTGATCGCGGCCATCGGGAGAGTTGTCCACCCCGCAGCTTCGGACGCGCTCATCGATCGACGCCACATTGCCCGAGTAGTCATAGCGATAAACGTAATCCTGGAGCGGCTCACCGCTTCCTTGCCATTGATTGGCCGCGGGAGTTTGAAATTTCTCGCTGCGCAACCGCGCCGACCGGAATGTCAACGGATCATAGGCATAGCGTGTCATCACTCCGTTGCCATAGGCGGTCATCATTCGCTGACCCTTGGCGGTGTAAGCGAGCTGACTGATAAATGACACGCCGTCCAGCTCCACCCGCTCCAGGCTTCCGGCTTGATTGTAGTGAGGAGTCAGCTTCGCGCGATGAGGCGCCGTCTCCCCTGCGCGCAGCTTGGCTTCCTGTGGAAATACAATTTCGATGTGCCGGTTCATCGCGTCAAAGCGGGCGTTAGTTTGGTAGGCCGATGTCGCGGGATCAAGGTCAACATCTGCGTTAGGGTCACTCCAGTGCGCGACCCAACCACTGGCAATGGCCTGATCGGAAACACAGCGCCGCGCTTTCTCTACTAAATTTCCTTTGAAGTCATAGCGGCGAAAATCAACCCGGCCGGCTTCATCGTAGTGAAGCGCCGCTTTGCCCAGCCGGTTCAAGGCGCGATTGCTGTCACGATCCCCCGTAAGCTGCGCGCGAGTTCCTCCATCCCCATAGACAACGCGCTCTCGCACCGTGACGGAGTTCTGCGTGCCATCGTTGATGGCCCACAGGTTCACCAGGCGGTTCAGAGCATCGTATTCGTGAAGAGCGATGCTCCCCTTGCTGTCATGCCGCTCGACCAGGTTCCCTTGGGCATTCAGGACCGACGTGCGATCGCCCGCATCCACGTTTTGATTCCGCAGCCGCCGATTTAACAGGTCAAAGGTATGTGTGAACGTCTTGCGGCCCAGTGCGTCAGTGACCGCTAGAACATTTCCCCGGATGTCGTAACTCGACCGCGTGATAAAGCAGTCGCTGGCGCCGGGACCATTCCGTTGCACCGCGCACAGAGTTCGCTCCATGCCGTCAATCAGCTCGCTTGCGGGCGTGAACACATGCGCGGGATTCGCCGCGACCGTCGTGGACGAAATGCTGGGGGCGAGGCTTGCCAGATCGCTGGCGTCGTAGGTGTACGTCTCCCACGGAGTGGGCTCGAATTGATCGGGCTGGTCCAGGCTCTCGGGAATGCCAAACACGACTCGTTGTTCGCTTAGGTCCGGTGTGACCGTGCGGGCCAATACGCCGCGCGCGTCATAATACATTGTGACTAGGGCGCCCAACTGCGAATCGAGCGGGGCCAGGTAATCCCATCCGGTCGAGAAAAAGGGCTCGTACTTTTCCACCACGTGCCCCTTGTTGTCGTAGACCTGCCAGCCGCTCACGACTACGCTGTTGGCAGTAGTTGTGGCTTGCGCTGGGGGCAGGTCGCTGCCCTGTTCCCGCAACGCTGGATTGGCGAAGCCGAGTGGAAGCCCGACGTCATTCCCGCTCGCCCCAAAGACCAAATCCTCCGCCTGGGCCCGCTTCTGGAGAGTTCGCCCAAAGCCGTCCGAAAACTCTCGTGACTCGATGACCGTGTCCGGCGGGTTTGCATCCAGCGGATCGATGGCGTGCCGCTCGCGCTGGCGGCTATGCATGTAGATAGGTTGCGGCTGGGCTGTATTGCGAGTGACGGCGTAGCGCAGGAAATCGTAGGAGAATTCGCTTTCAGGTTTTTGCTGGCTCCCACCCTTGCTGCCATCGCGGCTGAGCAGCCACTGTTTCTGGAGCAAGCCGCTGGGAGAGTATTGGATGCTGGTGACGTTCCCGTTCGGATCGACCACTTTGCTCGGCTGCATGACCCGATAGTCGTAGTCGGCCGTGATTTCTACCCCCACCGCATCCGTTACTTTTACTGGCAGGATTCCATACGCGTCATAGCCAATTTGCGTCGTATGGTCCAGGGGATTGGTGACATCTCCTAGCGAATCCTTGGTCGCAACCAGCAAACCTCGGGTGCGCGTGGAATTCGCATCCTGAAAATCAAACTGCGCACGTTTAGTGTCGGAATAATAGCCGGCGTGGTATCCGGCCGCCTCATCCGCATGCAACGAGTACCCGAGGTTCGAGCCAAATCCAGCGGGGGCGCCATTGGGTACCGCGGCCGCTCCACCGAGATAGGCCGGTCGCCGGGTTTGACTAAAACCTGCGTCGAGGCCTGCATTCAAAACCGCATCGGTGAATACCAACACCTCGCTTCGCGCCAACGCGCCATAAGGCCCAACTGCACCGGCAGCCCGGCCAACAAACGCATTGCCGTCGTAATGATGGATCGTATGGCTGAACAGATTTATGGAGTTGGGCAGCGCCTGCCCCGCCTGCCAGTTATGCAAGGCGTTCTGAAAACCATCCCGCGCGCCTCGCGCCGCCGCATACTGATCTTGCAGAACTTTTTTGACGTCGCCGGGATCGCTCTCCTGCACCATTCCGGGCCCGGCCAGTTCAAACGACCGCACCTGGGCCACCCGGTCATAAATGTACAAACCGGCGTCAGGAACTGCGTACGCAGTCCGCGTATGCGTAGCCAGCAACTGGGTTTCGTTGATGACATCTCCGGCCAGTGTTCCGAGAAAGCAACCTAAAGGCTTGCGCTTCGCGCTTCGGCGCGGAGCCGCCACGTTGGTTTGCTGGCGCGGCTGCCCGAAGGCGTCATAGTCATCGCTAAAAGCGAATTTGGTAAGCGGATCTTCACCGCGCTCCCATTGCGTCGCACGCTGGGTCACAACATGAGGAAAATAGATCTTGCGCAACTCGGGCTGCGCCAGCGGGTTCGACACCTCGCTCACTTCGTAGGCGATTTCGGTTACGGTGTACGGATTCGATTGCAACCCGCCTCCATCGAGTCCGTACATCTCCGTGCGCAACACGCTCCCGCGTAAAGCTCGCAGGGCGTCGCGCCGGTCTCTGCGCGTGAGCCGGTAATTCGCACTGCTAATACTTTGCAGAAAACTATCGACGCCGGCCTTGTGCCCCAGCGATGGCGGGTCGCCGCTCCACCACTCCTTGGACCAGTCCACCTCATGCCAGTCCTGCCCGCTTGCATCTTCCACCGGCCCCAGGTGAAACCACGTCTTGGTCAAAACCGGCGGAGAAAAGTACGCTGCTCCCACCGGAAGCGCCGGGTTGGTCGCCAGATGTGTCGCAAAGCTCTCCGTGTCCAACTGCTCGACCATCCCGAATCCGCGAAACTCGCGCTCGGCTCCATCCCAGTAGCCGTGATGATATTTGTACTCAGTCGTCAAGCTACCTTTGGAGATGTCATCGACAACCACCACC
>Ga0307474_10000229_pt1 | contig 41091 bp, 63 predicted proteins | sample atmos_gasesECM1C_2_FD_203312 | JGI IMG/M metagenome (GOLD analysis project Ga0307474, IMG submission 203312) | Hardwood forest soil microbial communities from Morgan-Monroe State Forest, Indiana, United States - atmos_gasesECM1C_05 | ecosystem: Environmental > Terrestrial > Soil > Temperate... | reverse complement strand
TACCTCTACTCCTGTCCGGTGGGGGGAAGCGGGTGGGTGCTGATTGGCGGCGGAGCCAGCGGCTTCGTTACGCACACCGCCGGCCCGCTCACCACACACCAGATTGCGGTCGGCAACGGCTCAGGCGATTTGACGGTTGACCCCGACGCCATCACAGACGGGGTTGGGGATGTATCAGCGACTTCGTTTGCGACCTCCGGGTCGAATGGCGGTTTTTCTCAAGTTGAGGGCACTGGAGTGAATTGCTTCAGCTTGGGCGGCGGAACCGGGCTCGCTGCCAGCGATTGCCTTTGGGCCGACAGCACGGCGCACCGCTGGCGCATGAATAACAACAACGCCGGCCCGGTGACGCTGATGAGCACTGCGGATGCCGTCGTCGCGGCGCAGATGCCAGCACTGACTGGAGATGCGACCACCTCCCCCGGGTCGGTCGTAACCACCGTGGGGTCGCTCAAGGGTGTTCCTGTATGCACGGGGGTGACGCCGACCAACGGACAGAATCTGCAGTACAGCACGGCCCTGTCGCCGAACCCTTGTCTGAACTATTCCAGTGCCGGCGCGGCGAAAAATGGCTGGGTGGAATTTTCGTTCTGCACCACGGGCGCGTCTGCCATGACCTTCACCAGCGGCACGAATTTCTATTTTGGGGTAGGACTCTGCACCAGCGGCACCGCTCCGCAGGCCACGGAAACCATCGTCCAGATGATCGCTCCGTTTACCGGCACCGCGCAGCACTTGATGGTTCACATGGGCACGGCTCCCACCGCAGGCACGAGCGTGGTTTTTACGTTGCGCGACGCTGCCGCAGGGACGGCTCTGACCTGTACGTGGAGCGCCGGTCAGACCTGCACCGATACGACTCACACGGCCACAGTGACCCAAGGCGATTTGATTGATGTTCAAATTCTTTGCACCACGGGCACCGGCAGTTGCGCCGCCCTCCTCTTCAACGTGAACGCAACCCTGCAAATCCTATGAAACTTCTTCGCTCTCTGCTTTTTTCGGCGCTGCTTGGCGCGCTTCTTTTTCTTTTCACGATGCTCTGCGCGATCCCAGCGCATGCCACCGTCAGCTGTTTTGCCAGCGTGGGGTTCGGGGCGAACGTTGGATCCTCCGCCGCCATCAACACCACAGGCGCATCCACGTTGATCGCCATAAGTTTTGGTTTTGTCGTGCCTGCCCTGGTGGCGGATAGCCAATCGAACCTCTGGCAGAATACGGGCTCGATCGGAGTCCCCGGGCCGCACACGCAGGCCATGATTTCTTGGGTGAATAATCCCACCACGAGCAGCTCCCACACCTTCAGTATTCGCCAAGCCTCCGGACTGGCTCCGTCGATGGAAGTTTTCGCCTGCTCGGGGACGACGATCATTTATCCCCTGGCCGTGCAGACTGGCGTGGCCAATGCGGGAGCGAGCACCTTTCAGCCAGGAGGTGTTGGAGGTGTTCTACCGGTCGAAGCCGGAGATCTGATCGTGACCGGTGCGGGCTCGTCGAGTGGCCCCACGTTTACGGCAACGATCGACAGCGGTTTCTCGACGCCGCTGCTGGTCAATTCTGCCTGCTGCGTCAAGAGTGGCTCTGCCTTTTTGGTGGCGCCGAGCGGGAGCGCGGTCAATCCAACCTGGACGATGAGTGCAAATACAGACTGGGCCGCGGTGATCGCGGTATTCAAAACCTCCGCCTCGCCGGCTCCGCCCTTAAGCGGTCCGCTGATCAAAACTTTCGCCGGCAAAGCCGTTCCGGTGACCGGAGCCTACAGCGGGGATGGCGGCCCGGCCACCCTGGCAGGACTGCAAAACCCCGGAGAAATCGCATTCGACGCCGCGGGAGACGTGTGTTTTGCCGACATTCAGAACAACGTCATCCGCTGCGTGAACACGCAAGCGACCACCCAGACCATCTATAACGTGAGCGTTTGTGCGGGCTGCATTCAGACCGTGGCGGGCAACGGCACCTTGGGGTGCACCGGGGATGGGGGAGCGGCCACCAGCGCGGAAATGGGGCACCCGGTAGGTCTCGCCATCGACGCATCGGGCAACATGTACATTGCCGATCAGCAGTGCCAACGGATTCGGGAAGTGACTCCGGCTGGCGGCATGAGCACCTTTGCCGGGAGTGGCCCGTTTAATTCAGGGTGTTTCACCGCGGGCACATTTACCGGGGATGGCGGTCCGGCCACCAGCGCCACTCTGTTTTGCCCGCAAGGCGTGGCGGTCGACGCTGCCGGAAATGTGTACGTGTCCGACAGCAGCAACAACCGCATCCGGGCGGTCAACACGCAAGGCACCCCCCAGACGCTGCTCGGAGTCAGCGGGATCGCCCCGGGGAATATTCAGACCGTAGCCGGCGGACAGTGTGCCAACTACACCGGAGATGGCGGCCCGGCCATCCTGGCGTGCATGGCCAACCCCCGCGGCACCGGTTTCGATGGCAGCGGAAACCTTTACATTTCCGACTACAACAACAGCGCGATTCGCAGGGTGTCTTCTGCCGGCATCATATCGACCTTCGCCGGGACGGGAGTGAAAGGCTACTCAGGCGACGGCGGCGCGGCCTCGAGCGCGCAACTGAATCACCCCTACGATGTGAAGTGGGACAGTCGCAGCGTCAACGCCTACATCGCGGATGGCCAAAACAGCGTGATTCGCGTGGTTTCCGCTGGCACCATCACCACCCTCGCCGGCGACGAGCCAATTTTTGGAATCGGCACTGGTTTCGGCGCTGGCTACGTAGGCGATGGCGGCCCGGCAAGTATGGGCGCGCTTGCCATTCCGGTCGGGGTTTCCGTCAGTGCTTCCGGCGTGGTCTATGTGGGAGAGTTTTACAACAATCGGGTGCGGGAAATTCTTCCCTTCGGTTGCTATGAAACCTGCGTCACGGGTGGCGTGAATTTTAAGGGCGATCCAGTGATTCGATGAACTCCACCCAGCGAGAATTCCTCGAAAGTTTCAGCAACTAATTCCCTCCCCTTCCCATGTGGACCTACGAACAAGCCAGCGGACGTTTGTCGAAAGACGGCATCCAGATCGCGACCGGCTACTCCGGCTTCGGCGACGGGAAAAATAATCCGCGCTTCGAAGCCACTCACGACATGGGGCCGATCCCCTGCGGGCTTTGGGCGATCTGCGGACCGCCGTACACGACCGCCGAGCATGGGCCTTACGTGTTGCGCCTGGAGCCGGAGACAAAAGCGACGTATGGCCGCACTGGATTCCTGATGCACGGCGACTCGATCGAACATCCTGGAGAGGCTTCGAAGGGCTGCATCATCATGGACCGCATCACGCGCACACGGGTGTATCAGTCCGGCGACACCAAGCTGCAGGTCGTCTCAGGAGTTGTGGTGGCGGATCCGGAAATCTCGGTTTAAAAAAGGAAAACTCAATCATGCCCTTCGATCCCATCACCGCCGCATTCTCGCTCGGCAGCACTCTTATCGACAGACTCGTCCCGGACAAGACGCAAGCAGCAGCTGCGAAAGCGACTCTGGTCGAGATGCAGACCAAGGGCGAACTCGATCAGATCACCGGGCAGCTCACCGTCGACCAGGCGGAAGCGAGTTCGAAATCCACGTTCGTCGCAGGCTGGAGGCCCTTTGTGGGCTGGGCTTGCGGAGTAGCTTTTGCCTACGTGTACATCCTGCAACCGTTCATGCAATTTGCTTTGGTCGCACTGAAAGTAAACTTTGACGTCGCAAAGCTGCCCGCGATCGATGTTGTGAGTATGTTGCCCGTGCTCGGCGGGATGCTCGGACTGGGAACTTTGCGCACCATCGACAAGGCGAACGGCGTCGGCGGCGGGCACTAGAATTCGTTCGCAAATTTCTTCAGGAGAAAACCATGAATCCCATTTACATCATCCCCGCAGTTGGCGTCGTCTGCTTCGTCGGCGGAGTCGTTTTCGCAAAGGCTCTGCTCAGCGAGGCCTCGAGCATCAAGGCCCACGTGACGGACGAGATCACCAAATTGCGCAACGACATTTCCGCGGCCATCAAGGCGAAGCTTTAGCCCGCTTCTCTCAGCCGTCTCGGCGGAGGAAGAATCTGCCCCTGCTCGAGCATCCGGGGCAAATTCACCGGCGGCAATTCCACTCTCTCGCGCAACTCCTGCCATGCGCTCACGATGATCGCGGGATTTTTGCCAACCATCCGCGACATGATCTCGTAGGCGAGGACGTAGAGCGCTTGCGTGGGCGGCGGAATTTTCCCCATCGCGAAATCAACGCAGCACTCGACGCACATATAGACCTGGCCGGATTCCGACTTCGGCGGGTCGGGGATTCCGAAAGCCTCGTAAAGCTGCGGCATATCGGGGACTCCGACCAGTCGGCCCATCAGGGTAAAGGTGGCTCCAGCGTCCGAAATTTCAAGGGTTCCACGGCACAGGATGCAGGGGGCGGCTTGACGTGCGGGCATGAATTTCCTCCGGTTGTACAACGGTTGTACAACGCCACTCTATCACCCATGGTTACTTCGGGAATCTTGTTAGTACATAGCGGCGAAGCTCAGTCTGGAAGGCGCGAGGGAAAAGTTTATGCCGTACGAAAACGCTGATTGCGAAAAGACGCAGGCCCCGATAGACCGAGACGACTACCGATTGAAGCAGCGGCTGGACCGCGAACGCGCTGATCGTTTCGGCGGCCAGATTAGAACCGCTGTAAACGAGTGCTCGCGCCCGATGTCGAGCGAAGAGATCGTCGCCGAGGTTTTCAAGTACCACTCGCCGACTCCGGAGACGCTGCCGAAGTTTACCGCCATCAACCAGGCCGCAAAGAATTTCGCCGAGATTGTCCTGGCGAATTGTCCGCACGGTGCGGACCGGTCCGCCGCGATCCGGCTGATCCGCGATGCACGCATGACCGCCAACGCGGCGATCGCGCTGAATGGATTGTCGCTCTAAACATGACCACCGCTTCACAACTCGGAATGCGCCAGTTGCCGCGCTACCAGTGCCACAAGAAAGTTTGGGCGCTGAAGATCGCGGCGATTGAGTATGAGCTGTTGCCGAACTTTTCCCGCGCGACTTGCAAGGGCTCGCAGGCGTTCGGAACTGCGTGCGGGAACTGTGAGCGTTGCAAATGGGAGCAATCCCACGGGCCGAAGATGGGCGCAATGATCACTCCCGCGGATTCGCTCTATGCGCCCTTTGCCATAGACGCCGATTTCATCTTAAAACACAGGCCTGAAGCGGGCGGCTACTTCGTGGTCTACGACGATGGCTACCAATCCTTCTCGCCGGCGAAAGCGTTCGAGGAAGGCTACACACTGCTCTGATGCCCGCGACCGCCGCCAAACTCGAAGCCGCTCTCGTCACCAAAGACGAGCTCCTCGAGCTCGCCGACTGGGAACGCAAACACACCGAGGCGAAGAAGAAAGTTTCCTTCGCGGAAAAAGAGCTGGAGTTCCGCCGGATCCAGCTCGCCGAAAAAGTGCTGGGCGTGAAATCGAAAGACGAGCTGAAGCAACTCTCTCCCGAGCAGTTGCAGAAACGCTTCACCAAGCGCTGGGAGTCGGGCGAGTGGAAAACCGAGCGCGGCGCCCCGGAATTTCTATTCAAGAAAACCAGCCAGGGCCGCTATCCCTCCTGGCGTGACCTGTTCGTCGAAGAACTCGGCGAGACCGCGGCGGCCCGGATCTCAGCCGAAACCCCGACCACGTACTCCTACTGCGTCGAAGTCACTCTCTAGTTAACCCCTGGCGCACTCCCGCGCCGTTGCTGGGCCAAATCGGTTCCTTCCGGCCTAGTTTTCCACCGTTTGCTCGCAGATTCCCCTTGACGCGTTAGCGCGTAACGCGTTAACCTCCCCGACATGTTGCACACTAGAACTTGCGCACTTTCCACCTGCGGTCTCGAGTTTCAGACCGACAATCCCCGCAAAACACATTGCACGCGCCAGCATGCAACGCTGGATCGCGTTCGTCGACACAAGGCAAGGCGTCGCAAGGGCGGTGGTGGCGGCGGCGGCAACGGCGGTGGCGCAGGGCCAACGCTTTTCGACACCATAACCCCTGTCGATTCAAGGGCAATCTATGCACCTGATACCTGTTATCGGACACCAGAACAGGAACCTGGTCGCAAGCCCTCAGTTCCAGTCCCGAATGGCGAACAGGTGGCTGCATGAGTTTCCTGCTTGTGCGCCTGATTGTATGGCTGATCACGCTCGCCGTTTTTCCGATTCCCGTAACACTTCTGCCTCGCTCGTTTCAGGTCGAGGTTCTCCAGTGTATAAGTCTCGACACGCTTCCCCAGGAGCGTGTGTTGGATTTGGAGCGGACCGAACGAGTACTGGCGTACCTGCAGCAATCGGAGAAAAAAGAAATCGACCCGTGGCTGCGCGATGACATTCGCATCGCGTGGATGACCGCGCGCTGGGCGCAACATGGCGTCCCTGAATGGAGTTGGCGCAAGGACTCGGCGCCGCACGTTGCTGCCACCTACCAAGTTCTCAACTGTCACCCCGACGAAGTATGGCCTCGCATCGTAGCCCAGCGCAAAGCCAAGCTCGGAGCGTCCTACGAACAAGTTTGGGGCGCGCCTTCGGTGCCGAAAAAGCCGGTGCAGAGGGATAAGCGTGGAGCACAAGCGAAGTTCGCGGCCTAGAAATTAAAAGCGGCGGGGGATGTGATGAATCCCCCGCCGCCCAAACAATTGGAGCCCTCTTCGACGATGCCCCCAACGCGGCTATCTTATCCCAATTCGACCGGACCGAAGCAAGCCCATAATCCGGCTCCCGCCTTTTTGTCTCTGCAGTCGACAGTTGCCGCATTCACGGTCCGCATCCGCGGGATCGATTGCGATCTCGCTGATTATCACGCGGGAATGGAGTTGAGTGTCGCCGGTCCAAAACCCAGAGCGGTCAACGAGTCTTCTACCCGGTTTTCTCGCCCGCAACGACGACGGCAGACTGACGGCACTCAATTGCGTTCCCCCATGCCAGAGTCGGGAAAAGAAGAACCGGGTCCGGGGGCCGGGGCGTTTTTTGCCCCGGCTGCTGCCAGAGTCGGGAGTAGAAAACCGGGAATGTCCGAAGCGGAAGCGATCGTTTCGGGGGAGGGGTTTTGATTTTGGGTTCTTAAGTTCATACCAGTGCATAAGTCGACAGATCGAGTTGAGGAGCGCCACTGGCGAAGAAGCCAAGTGGTTTTGTCCGAAGGGTTTGCCTCTGACCCGCAGCAAGAGTTTTTGGGGAAAGAGTTCCGCCTTTTGGATCGCTACGAATTGCAGGAGTTGCTGGTGGAGACGTTGGCTCAAACGAAACATCATCGGAGGAAGGCGGCTGCATGTGCCGACTGTCACCGAACGTTTCGCCACTGGCGTTGCCGTAATAACCACGATTGGGCGGAGGCGGAGAATTCCTGCTCGGTTCGGGTGTGTCCGCATTGCTGCTGTCGGAGATCGCGAGTTCTCGCAGCTCGGATCGACAAGTTTTTGCTCGGTCGAGAGCAGACTGCTTTGCGTTACGTGGTGTTGTCGGAGCGCAATTCTGGAAACGTCGCCGAGGGGATGGAATTGTTGTGGGCATCATGGACCAGATTGCGTCGAAGTGTGCGCTGGAAGCGGAAGGTAACGGGTTGCATCGTGGCGCTCGAAGTGACTTACAACCACGAGGAGAACACCTGGCATCCGCATCTGAACGTGATTTTCGAAGGCGAATATTTTCCGCAGGAAGAGCTGCGGCAGCTCTGGATCGAAGCGACGCAGCATCGCGGTGAGATTGTCTGGATCAGCGCGGTGAATTCGGGAACGACGCGGGAAATGATCAAGTACGTGACGAAGATCTCCGATCTGATCGGGAATGCGGAAGCGCTTGATCGGCTGCTCACTGCGGTTCACAAGAAACGCTTCGTCCGGACCTACGGAAGTTTCTATGGTCTGTCAGTTGCGGACGAAGACAACCCGGTGCAAGCTCACTGTCCCGACTGCGAATCGACGGAACTGGTTGCGCTTGGCCGAGTGAAACCGCAGCAGGTAAGCATTGATTTCAATGGGGTTTTGCGTGTGGAGCGTCCGCCGGGAGAGCTGGAGAAAGATTTCACCGAAGCGGAATCGTTTCGTCCTGGTCTGTTTTTGCGGCATAAGTACGCGCTGCGCCCTGGACATGAGCGAACTCCGGCGTGGGCGAAGAAGCTCGACGAGTCCGTAAAGCAATACGCCGACGATCAGCGAACGAGTTTGCGGCAACCAGCCGCATGAGGAGCAGCACAACTATGGCAACAGCACCAGCACAACCAATTCGGCCCCGGCGTGAGATGCAGGAAGTCAAAGCGCCGGAACAATTTCAGTTCAGCGACGCGCACCGTACGCTCGAAGGTGTCTATCTCGGCGATCAGCCGGTGAACGTAAAGGGGAAAGACACGATTCAATTCATGATCGAGGACGACCGGAAGCAGCGCTACAGCTTCCTCGCAACCTACGATCTCCAACAGAAGATTCGCCCTGAGCATATCGGTCACTGGATGACGATTATCTACGAGGGCGAGGACCCATCGATCAAGACCCAAGGCTCTCCGATGAAGCGTTTCAAGGTGGGAGTCTCCAAAGAAAAAGAGCCCGGCTTCTGACGACGTTGTGCTGCTGCCGGGTTGGGGAGGCCGACTCTCTCTGGCCCGGCAGAACTTTAGGGGCAAAACTCCATGAGCGCTTTTTCTGACATTGGTTCGCAGGTTCTTCCCGTGTGGGTACAGGAGATGCGCCACTGCGAGCGGTGCGGAGGCGAGCAAATCTTCGTCGTCGCGTGGGAGTTCGAAGGCGGCCGAGTGGGATGCTGTCTCGGGTGTGGCGAGGAGCGGATCGAGCGCTTCACGAGAACGACTGCGGAGGCGGCGTGATGCGTCACATGCATTCTTGGCGACCGGACGGCAAGTGCAACTACTGCCCCGCTGAACGCTGCTGCGGAAAGGTTGTGCAGTTTCGGCGCGAGCAGAATCGTAACCCAGAAAGCCAGCGCGTTCCCCACGAGGTTCGTTGCAAGGCTGTTGCTCGGAAAAACGGATTCTGTGTGGGATGCGACGAACGCGCACGTCAACTTGCTCACGCGGAGGCCTGCTGATGCGCTCCGAACTCTCGAACCTCTACCTCTTCGCCTTCGCTATAGCTAAAGTCGGTGCGCTCACCGGACTCTTCCCTGCTGCGTTCTTCGCCGCGATCTTCGTGCGCTGCCCGTTCCCTTTCTGCGTGCTGCGCGAGTTCCACGCGGACGATCACGACGTCGAAGTGCCGATTGAGCGGTTCACACCGTTTCGAGAGCAAGCCGAACTTTTCACACAAGTTTCCGGGCTCGGGCAGTTAGCCAAAGCAGGGATTTTAATTCCAGTGAAGAATTTGAATCCGGCAACAAGCCCGGCCCGGAAAGCACGGAGGTACGCGTGAGCGCGAAGCGGCGATGGAATCGAACAGGTCGCATCTATCGCTTCAGCTCATCGGATGCGACCGCGATTATTTTCGGAGCCGAAGCGCCGACTCAGATGTGGGCATGGGCGGTTTGGAGTAGTACCAACTCAATGGAAGGGGTTGAGTACAGCTTGCGGCGTGCGAAAAGTTGCGCGAACGATGTGCTCGACAAGATCGAGGCCTCCCGATGACTGAGCACTTCACCCGCAGCACCGTCTCCTCGGCCTTCTACTGCCCGAAGTGCAGGAAGCAAACGCAGCACCGGATCGACGACCGCAGGAAAGGCCCGTGCCTGGAGTGCATCGCCAAACTGCAAGCGCAGCACGACGCCGCGCCGAAAGAGAAGCAAGGGAGTTTGTTCCATGTGTGAGCACCTGAACATCGACGGCTCTCACGTGATCATCTGCGGGGTGCGCAGAAAGCAGCAGTACTGTGCGTGCGGACGCGCCTGCCAATTCCTCTGCGACTGGAAAGTGCCGGGCAAAAAGTCAGGCACGTGCGACCAGCCGATCTGCGCGCAGCACGCCAAGCAAGTTGCGCCGGAAAAACATCTCTGCCCGGAACATCAGCGGCAGTGGGAAGACTGGAAAGTGAAGCATCCCCCGCAGCAGCAATCTTTGTTTCAGGAGAAAACCGCATGACCGCCCGCGAACTGATCTCCGACTACCGCTCTCTCGGTCCGCAGGACCCGCACATCTTCCCTGCCTACGTTGCGGACCATCTCTACGAGCTCCGCCTGAACTCCGGAGGCCGGGTCAACGACCTGATGGACTTCAAGCTTCTGCTCCATGAGCTCGCCGAGGCCTGGCGCTTCGCCGAATTTCCGGAAGGCACCGTTTTTCCGCCGAGCACGAAGGTGCACCAGATGCCAGAATGTAGGCCACGGACGAAGGTCGCCCGCATGCCGCAGCAGCGCTGGGAGGGCCACTGCCCGGACTGTGGCCACGTGCACATTGACGGCGATGAGTGCAACTTCCCGATCGGCGGCGGAAGATATTGCCGGTGTGAAAGGAACGTGGTCGCATGAGCAACGCTTGGCGTCACTCGATCTGCGATAGCTGCTGGCGTTTCCAGAATCCGGGCCGCGATCCCGTGCGACTCAAGGGGGAATATGTAGCTTGGGAACGCTGCTGCTTTTGCGGAGCCGATCACAGAAGTGGAATTTACGTCCGCAAAAACTCGGCAGACATGGAGTGCAACGGGGAGCACGCGGCGGCATGACCGCACTCGGTTACGTCGCATTCTTTCTCGTGCTTCTGATCTTCTCCGTTTGGAGTCACACCGAACTCTACAAGTACGGGTACAGGAAAGGCCGCGAGGATGCGGACAAGTGGTGGATCGGCGAAGAGGAAGAAGTGGACCGGGAGCGAGTGAAGATCTGGAGGGATGAACAGTGAGCGAATCTTTTTTCGAGAAGCAGATCGGTGCGTGGAAGTCGCGCGGGGATGGAACGTCGAGTCGAGTCCTGGTGGCGAATGGTGATGCGATGGCCGAAAAGGCCGGGCCGGTTTTATCCGTATTGATCGAGCAGACGAGCGGTCCGGAAGAAGCGCTGGTCATTCTGCTCACGCTCGCGGAGTTCATCAAGAAAGAAAGCGGCATCAAACACGTCGAGATCATGGAGCATCCGTCCGTATGAGGGAACCGAACATCGAAGTTGTGCTGACGGACGAAAGCGAGTTGCACTGCATCAAGCTGATTTTTCGCGCCGCGCCGCAACCGGGAGAGGAACGGATACCGCTCGAAATCTACCTGCACACCACGCAGGCGATTAACCTCATGCAAAAGTTGGCGGTGGGGATCAGCGAGTATTTTCGGAAGGCGAGCGCGGATCTGCTCGAAATGAAAAGCCGGAGTCTGAGATGAGCTACCGCGAACAGGACGGCCAGGTGATCCCGGTCTGGAAAAGACGCTCATCTCGGCTTTACTACCACAACGGCGACCGACACAATGCGTTCGTGTTCGGTGCCCCGCAATGGTACATGTGGGCTTGGTATATCGCGTGGCGAGGAGGCTCAAAGGCCGGAGTAGAACACAGCTTCTATGCTGCAAAGAAACGCGCAAGCGATGAAATCTTGCTCGTGAATGCGGGAAGGTCTGTAGAGGTGCAGCGATGAGCTACTCCGAGAAAGACGGCCAGGTGATCCTCACCATGAGCCGGAAAGACTACGAGCAAATGCAACGTGTGATGCTCTTTGGGCGCGGACACATTTTTGGCGGAGAGCGCTGGGTGTACGAACTGATGGCCCGGATTAGCCAGGGCAACCCGAACTACACGCCGTACCAGGTGGAGGCCGAAAAGAAGTGATCCTCACCTCAATCCTTGACGTTCCGATGAAGTGCGAAATCTGCGGAGCCGTCACTAGGGCTGGAGACTGTGAGCCGGACGTCGATGGGGATGGGTCGCTCGGCTGCCCGGTACCGGACTGCGGCGGGATCGCGAAAGAGTCGGAAGATAGTATGAAGCTGCGGAAGATGGTATGAAGCTCAGCGAAGTTTCCGACGAAGAGATTCGAGAGTTGCGCGGTTGGTACGGTCGCGCATTGCGGGGCGAAACGCAGGCGTCGGCATCGGTGCGGAGATCGTGGCAAATAGTGATCGCAGCGCTCGATGACGTTGTTTCGAGGCGGAACGGCGGAAAGCGGACGGTGCTCGATGCGCGTGAAATGACTCGTCCCGGCGATGAACCTCTCGCTTAGCCCCTTCACCCCGTTGCACGCCCAATGTGCCGCCCCGTTCCAATCCTTCCCGTCCTTCGTGATTCTGTCGTCTCTCCACGCCGCCCCCATGCCTCGACGCCGTTGATGTTCAAATGTGCTGTTTCCCGCGCTTAGGCGCCTCCCACAGAGGCAGCAGCGGAAGTTCTGGCGCTGGACCATCACCCCGACCCGGCGCTTGTATTCGAGCCAACCCGCCGGGGAGTCCTGGCAAACTTCCCTTCCCCCTGGGTACACGCGCACGGCTCCGTTCAGGATCATGTGATACCGCAGGGAGCGCTCCGGGTAGTCACGGGATTTCGGGATGGGGCGGCGGCGCATGGTCATGGCTGTTTTACGTCCTTGATCGCTTGGCCGAGAGTTGCGAGGGCATCGCGCCAGGATGTGTCGAGATCGCGACTAAAGAAATCTCCCGCGCTGAATGTGACGTGAGTGACGGCGCGCCGCAGGAAACTCAGGGTTTCGGCTTTAGTCATCACCGGGCGGTAGTGGGGATCGTCCGCAGGCAGCACCGAGTAGTCCCCGTTCGAGATGCGCGCAGCGCCGTGTTTCGCGCCACCACAGCGACACTTACAAACAGTCTCTCTCGCGAACTCGCAGCGCTGCGCCTCCGTTAGGGTGAGGTAGCGTTTCACGATTTCCTCGGTCGCTGAAACATCGGGCTGTCTGGCCGACCGTAGGGATCGCCGGGCTCTAAGTGCTTTGTGAAATCGGGACCGAACGCTTGTATGACCCATTCCCGCTCCCACGCCCCCGGACGATAGACGCCTTGCTGCGCGTGATCGATGAGGGTGAGGACTACACCTTCAACAGTTCCTTGCTCTTCAAGAACCTGCAGCAGTTTGTAAACGGTGTCGCTGACTTCAATTGTGATTTTCGGCATGACTTCTCCTTTCAAATTCCTTATCCGCCGCCTGGTCGCACTCCACCGAGCAGCACCGCAGCCCGTCCAGGTCCGCATTCTTTCCGCAGATGACGCAGTTGCCCTGGTGGCCGCCCATGATCTTGCCTTGCCAGCATTCGCCGGAATCGTTCAGGTCCTCACCGCAGAAGCAGGTGTGGTTAGCCACGGTTTTTCTCCCGGCGTTCCAACCCTTCCAGAGCGCGCGCGATGCGCTCCAGCTGGGCGTTCATAGTCGTGGCCCAGTGTGGATGCTGCGCGCTTTGGTGCTGTTCGTAATTCTCTTCGCGCATGACCGTGTTGCAGTGTTCGCAGGTAAAGAGTGCCATCATGGTCTCCTCAAAAGACGAGCTCGTCCGGGTCGGTGTGATCCATCGCTAGCACGATACCCTGTTCAGACTGCGGGAGTGCGGCCAGCATGGCGTCCAGTTCCCCGTTGAAGCGCATGACTTCTTGTTCGAGTTGGCCGATCAGGTGGTCGTGATCCCGGCGCTCCATGCGGCGAATGAAGAGCTGCAGATGTTCCGGCAGACGCGGATCGAAGCTCACGAAATCGTTCCACTCGCGTCCGGTGCAGGCCAGCTCGGCCAGCATTTGGGGAGCGTGATCAAGCGGCAAGACGCCGCCCAGCATCCAGGCGAGATGCGTCGAGGTTGTGGGGCATTTGAATTGTGCCAGGCCAACGCTTCCCACCAGGCCATCGGGCGAAGCTCCAAAGCGCTCGATAGTGGGGTGGACGAAGAAGCCGCAAGTTTCGACCAGCGTGTTGCGTTTGATCTCGTAGGCGGCCCGGGCAAACGGTTCCTGGTCGATGCCCCACTGCATTTCCTGCGAGACAAAGTGCGGGAAGGATTCGCCGGTGAGGATCTCGATCGCCAGCTCCATGCGGTAGTTCCGGCGGGGAGCGCCTTCCCCTCCCTTTTTCAGAGTGGCGAGGACGTCGGCCGAGCGCGAAGCGGTGACCAGGCCGCGGCGGGCTTCCTTCCACTCCGGGCTGCCATGTGCGCAATCGATCAGCAAGGGCGATGTCGTCATTGTCGGATTCCTTTCAGGCGCGCATCCTTGGCGGCGATATAAGCTTCCCGCGTCTTCTTGTCGTTGGTGCTCTTGTAGGCGGCGATGAAAGCATCGCGGACCTGCTCCTGGTTCGCGGCCTTCTGGATCTCGCGCAGGAAATCTTTGACCAGGTCGTCGCTTCCGGGATTCGGCGACGAGGCGAGCCCATCGGTGTCAGGACTCTTGTCAGCGAGGCCGGTGGCGGCCATCAGGGTATAGCGCTCCAGATATTTCGCGGAGGAGCCGATGGCCTGGATCGCGTTCTTCGAACCGGAGTGATCGACCGGCCCCGTGAGCGTGGTCTGCTCGCTGTGGCCGAGCTTGTGAGTCAGGATGCAAGTCACACGGACGGTTTCGGTTGTGGGCTGCTCGACGACCCAGCGATGCGAGATCCCGTGGCGGCTGAGCTCCGAGAGCACGGCGTCGTGGATGTGATCGAGCGTGGAGTACTCCCACTCGACGATCTCCCCGTTCTTGCCGATGAACTCCGCGATCTCGTTCTTGGTGATCACGGGAGGATTCGCTTTGAAGGCGTTCATCGCGACCACGTAGGATTTCTTGGCTTCGTTGCGCTCCCAGCGCTCCTGCAGGTCCATGAGCTGAGAAAGTTTCGCGAGATCGGCATTCTGCGAAACCGCGATCCGGAGCAGCTCGGCCGGAGTCGAGGCAGCGGCAGCCAAAACTGCGGGCGTCGGTGCCGGAACCAGCGCCTTCGAAGGGCGGCGAAAGATACTTCCCCATGACCATGAACTAAGCGGCTGAGCTGTGGTTGCCATCGGATTGATTCTCCTTTTTGGAATTTCTGAATTGGTTGACTTGCTGGTCGGCCAGGTCGAAGGCGTCGCGCGCCGATCGCAGGACTTCCATGGCGACGTTGATCGCTCCCATGGCCTGGTAGGCGGCGAGATCGCGCTTCTCACAAAGTCTCTGGAATTCGGCGAGGGCGGAGTCGGTCATCGGCGTGGCTCCTTCGCGTCTTTGCCGAGCCGGATGCGCTCGAGCAACTCTCCGGCGGGGATCGGTTGCCCATCGCGGGGATCGAGAAAGGGAGTGCCGTGCCAAACGGCGAGCCCCTTGTCGAAACACACGGCAACCTGATCAAGAAAGCTCTCAGTTAATTGTTCGAGAGTGAGCTTAGCCACGGTTCACCGCCTCGAGCGCGACGCGGAGCTGCTCGGCGCGAAAGTGTTTCATGCAAAACGGCCGATAGCTCAGGAGATCGTGGACGTCCGCCGGATCGCCGCAAGGAAAGTATTCGGAATCTTCCCTGGTGTCGCCGTGCGCGATGACAGATTCGTGGGAGCACTGGCCCAGCTGGGTTTCTGTGATGACGCGCTCGACCTGTAGCTGGAAGCGATCGAACGCCTGTGGAAAAGCGGGGTGGGCGAGAACTGCTAGAGTGCTCTGAGACAAGATTGGCCTCCGTACCAAGGCTGATTTTGTTTAGGGCTGAGTGGGTGTTGATCGCACCGACTCAGCCCGACTACACTAACAATTGTATCCGCGTCCGCCGCGCATGTCAAACTCTATTGGCGTCCGCCGCGCACAGTGGTACTATGCCTTTGTGGCCGACGATCCAGTCCGCGAATACCTCTCGAAACTGGGGAAACTTGGGGCCAAGGCGACGAACAGCCAGCTCACGAAGAAGGAACGCTCCGAATCCGCCCGCCGCGCCGCCAAAGCCCGTTGGTCTAAGTCGAAAAAGAAGGCACCTTCCACTCAAAAGTAATACTCCGTTCGTGCCCTATGCGCGGCCCCTGCGTAGGGTTAGGGTGTCATCGGAGGAATCACGGCCATGAAACGAGTCTTAATCCTCATCCTGCTGAGTGGAGCGAGCTGGGCGCAGGACGCGCCCAAGAAAGCACCTGAACAACCGCAAGCCCTCGGCGCACTCTGGGACAGAGGGAATGATTTCATGCGTACGTGCGCTGAGACCCCGGATCGCAGCGTTCAGGGAGCTGCGTGTGTTGCCTACATAATGGGCGTATGGGACGGATTCTTCTTCGGAAAACCAGGCCAAGCGTACTGCATCAGCGACGACGCCACCCCGCTGCAACTGAAGAGAATCGTAGTGAAGTACATTTCCGATCACCCCGAGAAAGCGCACAAGCCTTCACTGGAATTAGTGATCTTCGCCATCAACGAGGCCTTTCCCTGCCCCTCCGCGACGAAGTGACCAGCTCCGCAGTTGAGAAGAAGGACAAGAAGGGCTGAATGCCCCGGTCACCAGAACACCGGAAGGCCGCCCAAGCCCGATGGGCCAAAGAGAAAAAGAAGGACTGATGCCTCGTGAAATTTGAATTCACTGCCGAGCAGATCGCGCAAATGTTTCAGATTCTCAAACGGTTGGATTGGGAACTTTCGGCGCACAGAGCCGCTCTAGAAACTCTCGGTCTGCCGGATCGTCCAGAGATAGCGTTCGCCTTAACGTCAGCACGAATCGCGCTGAAGGACCCGATGTCCCAGAAATATGACGAAGCTCTAAAGAGTCTTGGGGCTCTCCCCACGGAAGGCGAACGCGCTCTAAAGTTCGCTCAGCTTCTCGCAGAGTGGATTCCAAAATCTCAGAAACTGATTTAATTTGGGGCTCTTCGTCCATGACAGCCTGAGTATAGCGCCCCGTGTCCGGAAGGCCGCCCAAGCCCGCTGGGCCAAAGAGACGCCGAAGAAGAAGGACTGAGTGAAACGAGGCTTTGCGAACGTCTTTATTTTCGCTTGCGGACAGTGCAACTACCCCATAGTGGTCTGCACGCTTACGCCAACAAAGAAGTCGCGGCAGGAGTTGTCCGGGGAGCATCTTCGCGCCCATTGTCCATGGTGTCCGAAAGACGCTTTCTTTCTGACGGATGACGCAGCAGCTTTCCAACAGGTTGAATGGAATCTTGAAACACGTTCTCAGTTCCACACGAATCGCAGCGGAGAATGAAGGTCGATGGCGCTAAGGGAGCGACCATGAGCAGCGCCTCACACCCGCAACAGAAAATCTCTCCGCACACCATAAGGCAATATTGACACACGAATCCCGCCCTGTCACGGCGCTTCCCTCCCCCGTGAGCAATTCAACACAGACTTTGCGGCGACGAATGGTGTTAAAGTTGTGCTGTCGTGAAAATCCCCCTCTGGCAGCTGCAGGTGATGATCTCGATCGCGCGCCGCTCCGGCGCAAACGACGATTGGATCATCGATTTCGCATCGAACGAATCGGGCAAAGGATTCCTGCTCTCTGCTCCTCTGCCGGTCGAGGCTGCCCCTCCAGTCCCGGCGCGTTAAAGGCGAGAACCAGGCTCTTCTCTTGCGCTTCCCTTCCCCCGGGCGTATACCTGTCTCGTTCCCAGCATCACAGTTCCCAGGAGGTCCTCATCGATGGACACCAAGCTGAACGTTCCCGTCTCAACCCTCACCAATACCCTGTCCGGCCTGGCAAAACGCGAAGTCACGCGAGCGGAAAAGGCCTATCTCTTTCAGATCGTCGAGGGCATAGGCAACGGCATCGCGGCCCAGAATCCCGGCTTCAAAACCGATGAATTCGTCCACGCCTGCGGAGTGAACGCGAGCTGGGCAACGCAAGCGGCATAGTAGTCAGGAAAGCGGCAGCTAAGCGCCTTCTGTTTCTTCATTCAGCTCACCCTGCGTCGCGCCTCAACCTCCTCCAGCGACGTCTTTTCCACAGCCTTGTGCATTCCCTGTGAATCATTTTCTGGCGCACCTATCTCTGTCCTGGCGCACCAGGCGCGGGGCGAAATCTGTGAAAATCCTTCCGGTCCAGCACGTCCGTAACTTTCTTTCGCCAGGGCTTTGCTCCACAGTAGCTCTCGGATCGCCTGATCCCTACTTGTAAGCGCCGCGCCGTGCGCCCAAAACGGCATTTTCTCTACCCCCTCGGACGAGTGTTCCCAAAAATGGCTAAAGGACGTGTTGGTGTGCTTGAGGCCCATGAGGCCCCGAATTCTGTTGCGCCGCAAACTTTCTGCGGCCGTGCCATCGCTGAGCGCCTGGTTGCAGCCGGAGATGCGCGCCCGATCGGCAAGCGGCTGGTTCAAATGGTGCGCGCGAAAGCTCGGGACGCCATTCAACAGGCGAAGGCTGCGCGGGATGCGATGGCCGTGATGATCGAGCAAATGCGGACCTTCGTATACTTTGACGGCCCCATCGGCGTGGGCAACTTACTTCCCTTCGCCCGGTTGAAGAACCTCGGCGAGAAACTCCACTACGAGATGCCGAGGGCGGGTGATCGTGGAATGCGTCGCTTCGGCCTCTACTACAACCGGAAAGCCCAGCTCCGCACGCACATGATCCGCGTCTCCTCGAGAAGCTTATTCTCGCACCAGATTTTGCCCGTCCGCGCCGCCGTCTAAATGAGTTTCACCTTGCCCGATAATCCCCACCAGGCAGCAATCGAATTAGCCAAGCGCCTCGGCACCTATGGGAAACACGATCGCAGCAAGCAGTACACGGAGCGCTACTCGAGCGAAGTGCTGCTGCGCAATATCAACCTGATATTCGCCAAACTGCGAGAACGCGAAGATCGGGAGCTGTGGGGGCAGATCATCGTCGCCCTGGTCACGGCAGCGCTGGCGCGATTGCCGGAGATCGTCCTGTTCGCCTCACGATTTTTCCAATGAGCACGGCAGACACCTACGTTGTTCCCGAAGCGCCGGCGATGCCGCGCGAGATCCCGATCGCAATCAACCCGGATTACTTCCTGCGCTTGCAGAAACTGGGAACCAGGAAGACCAGGCGGGCCCCGGATCGAACCGCGATCAGGTACTCGAGGCGTGCCTCGCCGATTTGCGAAGCCTGTCTCTACGGCCAGCACAAAGAGTGCGTGGAGTGCGGCTGCCTCTGTCTGGGTGAGTTCCGCGCGCAACTTCGCGCCTAGCGTGTCCGAATTTGTTGAACTCGGACATTTTTTGCTTCTTTTAGCTTCTTTCTGATTAAGCTATGCCGCACTTCTTCGAAATGGCCGGGGTCCTCGCGCTGCTGAAAGCAGCGAAACAGAGGAACGAGCGCGACTGGTTGATGATCCTCGTGGCCTTCCTTCACGCGCTCCGGGCGCACGAAATTGTCGGCGGTTCTGTCACATGGAAGAACAAGAAAACAAACGAGAAAAAGACCGCTCATTATCCCGGATTGTCGGCTTCGAATGTGATCGGGACGAAGCTGGTTCTGAAGCGTCTGAAGAATTCGAACCCTGTCGAAGACGAGCTCGTCGAGCACGAGAATCCGCTGCTCAATGAGCGCGAATCGCTGTTAGCTTTGTGCCGCTCGACGCCGGGAAAGCAAAAGCTGTTTCCGATCACCGCGCGGACCTTCCAGCGCAAGATGCACCTCTACGGCGCGCTGGCGGGATTGCCGGAACTATACTGCCATCCCCACACTCTGAAACATTCCATCATCGAATATCTCCGGCAGAATCTGCCACTTGAAGAGCTTCAGAATCGCAGCGGACACAAAAGCCTGGATTCCCTGAGCGTGTACATGCACCCGAAAAAGACCGTCGTCGACGAGAAAGTTCGGGTCGCCCTGGGGGAGATCCCAGCTTAGCTTCTTTTGCTTTTATATGGCGCAAGGCGGATCTCGAAAACACCCAGCTGACTGCAAATGTGGCAACTGCCCCAAAATGGGCCGGCCAAAATCGACTCGGCCGACCAACGCGAACGTTGCTGCCAGGGTGCTGGCCCAGGCGAAGGCGGAGCAGCTCTGGCTCTCGATGATCGATCTCGAACGCCGGCGACTGGGACTCAACAAAGACGGCTCGCTCAGTGAAAAGGAAAAAGGCGCCATCACAGGTCCCGACTACCAGGGCCGGTTTTCGATCATCCCGCTCATCAATTTGCTGCACTACCTCGAAGATCGAGCCTTTGGCAGAGCAGTTCAAACCGTGAACCACTTGCACGATAAACCCTTGGAAGTGAATCACACGCTCACCCTGGGCGAAGGCATGAGACTGGCTATGCAAAAGGCCGAGGAACGCATCCATCTTGTCCGCAACCGCGCATAACGTCGACTACGAGCAGGAGCTGCGCGAGCGCCTGGCGGAGTTCCGCTGGGATCCGCTCGGCGCCGTGATGTACGGCTTCCCATGGGGCGAAGGCGAGCTCGCGCCGTTCAAAGGACCGCGCATCTGGCAGTGCGAAGAGCTCGATCGGCTCGGCGCCTGGCTGCAGAATCCCGAGACGCGCTATCAGGTGTACCAGCGCTGGATCAGCTCGGGGCACGGTCCCGGCAAAACTACTCTGGTCGCCTTCCTCGCCTGGTGGAACCAGTCCACCTTTCTTGATGCGATGGCGCGCATCACGGCGAACACCGACCGCCAGCTCACCGGAACAACCTCGCCCGAATTCTCCCGCTGGTTCCGCCTCGCCATCAATTCGCACTGGTTTACCCCCAACGTTTCCTCGATCAAGGCCAACGATGACCGCCACGAACAGACCTGGCGTTTAGATTTCGTACCTTGGTCGATGGAGAACTCGCAAGCCTTCGCGGGAAAACATAATTCCCTGCGCCGCATGATGTACGGCTTTGAAGAGGCGAGCCCGATCCCGGCCGAGATTTTCAAAGTGGCGCGTGGTGGCCTCACCGATGCCCTCACCGAGCGCATTCTATTTGCGATCGGCAATCCCACACACAACACGGGAGAGTTTTACGAGCGGGTTTTTGGCTCGATGCGCACTGAAGGCACCTATCGTGTGATCGACTCGCGCACGGTGGAAGGCTGCGACCTGAAAGAAATCGCGGACTGGCTGAAAGAGTGCAACGGCGACGAAGATTCCGATTATTTCCGGGTGCGCGCGCGCGGCCTGTTTCCGAAAGGCGGCGAAGGTCAGTTCATTGATCTCGAAACCATCTCGTTGGCGCAGCAGCACAAAGCAGTTTCACTGTCGACCGACGCCCTCGTGGTCGGCGTGGATTTCGCCTGGGGTGGCGCAGACGAGAACGTGATCCGCTTCCGTAAAGGCGCGGACGCTCGCTCGATCCCCCCGATCCGGGTGAAAGGTGAATTCACTCGTGACGCCGCGGTCATGGTGGGGAAACTTGCCGACGTTCTGGCGCGCACCTACAACGGAGAAAAAGTCGCGATGATGTTCGTCGATGGCTCCGGAGTTGGAGGCAATGCCGGCGCAGTCGTTGCCGGCGTCCGTGCGCTCGGCCATAAGAACGTGATGGAGATCAACTTCGGCCACGACGCTATCGACTCGATTCACTACACCTACCGCCGCGATGAGATGTGGGGCTGTATGAAGGCATGGTTGCGGGAGAGCGGCGCCATCGATCGCGATCCAGGCTTGGCCGCTGATCTCGCGAAGCCGCAGTCGATTGGAAACGGCCAGCGGGTGAAGCTCGAACCAAAAGACCTGATGAAAAAGCGCCTGGCTAAACTGGGAATCGATTCCAGTTCGCCGGACGATGCCGATGCCCTCGCACTCACCTTCGCGATGCCAGTCGCTCCAAAGAAAGCCAACGCCCTAGCGAAGACAAAGAAGACGCACTCTCCGTGGGGCTGATGGCATGATGCCGATGCAAAACTCGCTGGCCGAGCGCCTCTCGGGAATGGGAATGCAGCCGCCTGGCCCCGCGCAACCGGTCCAGACTTCTCCGCAACCTCCACAGTCGATGTCTCCGCAATCGATGTCTCCGCAATCGACGATGGCTCCGGTGAATAACGCGCTGGCCCGTCCTTTTGATCCCAGAATGATGCCCGGACAGGCGCCGGTGATGCTGCCGCAGCCAGTGATGAGTGGACCGGTTCAGCCCCAAACGCAAGCCCAGCCGCTCGCCCAGATGCAGCCGCAAGCGATGCAGGCTCAACCGATGCAGAACAATATGCGCCGGATGATGATGGCGCGCTGATTACAGATTTCAATTTCAAATTCCAACGAGGAAAACTCTTATGTCTCCATCACCTTCAACTGTCTACCCCGGCGTGCTCTCGCAGGACGCCATCAACAAAATGCTCGGCGGTCCGTTGAACCTCTTGCCCGCTTCGGGCGCGATCGATCCCCATACCGCCGGCCGCTACATGATCACCAAGGCCGGAGTCGCAGCGCTGACTTTGGCGGCGCCCACGGCCGGCGCCGATGACGGGCTCTGCATCGAGATCCTCTCTTCGACCGCGAACGCCCACACCTTGACTGCGACCGGGTTATTCGAGGACGGCGCCGGCAACGTGAACAAAGCGACCTGGCCCGCGCAGATCGGCGGCGCGATTGACTTGGTCGCCTATAACGGCAAGTGGTACGTGCAAAACCTGCAATCCGTCACCATCGGAGCGTAGCTTTTTAAATGGCCGAACGCCCCGAGTCCGAGAAGCTCTCGCACAAGGAAGTCGAGTACGAGCGCACCTCGGAACATCCTGGCGAAGACTGCGGCAACTGCAAGCATGTGATCGAGGCGCTCGGCGGGACGCGCTGTGAAGCTGTGAAGAATCCGATTTATCTGAACGGATGGTGTAAGCGATGGGCAGCAGCGAAGCCAAGGTAATCGAGATCCCGCGCAGCACGAAGGTGCTCCCGTGCGGGAAGTGCGGGCGCAACCTGGTCGTGACCGAAAGAACTGTGCTGGCTTACTGCCCCCCGTGTTCGCAGGGGCTGGGAGTGAAACGCTGATGCCTAAATTTCTCGAAACCAAACTGAAGAAAGAGTACGGGGAGAACTCCGCCATCCCCTTCAAGGTGATGAACAAGATCGGCGCGATGCACGGCTCAAAAGAAACGGCCAAAGGCCGCGAGATGGAAGCAAAACACGAGGCAGCTATGAAAGCACCGAAAGCGAAAATCCGCTCCATGCGTATCGAAATCCACCGCGGCCCGAAAAGCGCAGTCACCGGCCACACCGTCCACCACGAGATGATGCCCTCTAAGACCTCGCCCTCCGGCGCGTTCATGGAAGAGACCCATCACAGCTTCCCTTTCGACGCCAAAGGGCAGAGCTCGACTCATGGCGACATGCTGGATCACATCGCCGATCACCTGGGAATGACGGGGGAAGGTGGCGGCAAGGGCGAGGCCGAAGCGGAAGGCGAAGAGTAGATGTCGATCTCTCTCGATCAGCGCCAGCGCATCAACCACGAGCTCAAGAAAGTTGGCTTCGGTGGCATCGACGATCCGAATCTCTTCTCTCAGATCGCGACGCTCTACCGCACCCACGATTCTTTTCGCGGGTTGCTTATGAGTACGAGGCCCGATCAGCGCCGCATCGCCTATGAAGCTATTGCTCCCAAGCTGAGTTTCATCGCCAAGCCGCTCGACGTCTACGAGCACGAGATCCACGAAAAGGCCGAGCGCGAACAGTGGGATGTGATCCACAAAGACAATCCTCATTGGCCGCAGCCGTTCAAGGTCGGCGAAGTGGAATCCGACGAATACAAACTGGAGAAAGCGGCGCAGGAAGCCATTGAAGCGCAGAAACACGCGGAAGCCAAAGGCGTGATGGAATTCGTCTGCACTCACTGCACCGTGCTCGGAGCTTTTCCTGCTGTGACTCGCAAACAGGCTAGGAAAGACGCGCAGGCTGCCGGTTGGCGCTGGGCCGAACGCAATGGCGTGTTGAAAACCTACTGCGCAAAGCACGTTCCCGGGCGCGCCACGATGACGCTCGAATGCTCCGCCTGCCACCTCACTCAGCGGCATCGGGTGTGGGATGAGCAGGACGGCTACGCCCGGGCGCGGCTGGCCGGCTGGGTTTTCGATGATGAGAAGTGTTTGTGTCCGAAGTGCGCGGCGAAGCCAGTGCTGGTCCAGTGAGTTTCAACTGTCCGTCAGTGCGAAATTCACAAATGCTCCCGCAGCAGTCGCACGTTCCAAACCAGCATGTCCCTGGATGTTCGGGCCGACAATCCATCCGAAATACTTGGCATTCGCACTTAGGGCAACCATTCCAATCCCAACTCATCGCTGAATTTTAGCCGTGTCCACCCCCGATCCCAAAGAAATCCGCGAGTGCTACCAGGACTACCGCGACGCCTGGAAGGACATCCGCGACGAAGCCGCCGAAGACATGCGTGCCATCTCGATCGAAGGCCCATGGACCCAGGAAGATCGCGACGCGCGCAAAGGTTCAGGACGCCCCTGCATTCACCTTGACCAGCTGAATCAGTTTCTCGCCCAGGTGAACGGCAACGTGCGCAAATCGAAGCGCGCCATCAAGGCGATTCCCAAAGGCAGCGGAGCGAACGACCAGGACGCGCAGAAACGCTCGGCGGCGATCATGGGAATCGAAGAGCGCTCCCAAGCCCAGCCGATTTACCTCGGCGCGTTTCAGTCGATGACGGAACGCTCGTATGGCTACGCTGTGATCCGCACCGAGTACAAAGACGATTCCAGCTTCGATCAGGAAATTCTCATCAAGCCGATCGCGAACCCGGACACGGTGCTGCTTTCGCCCTATTACACGCAGCCCTCTGCCTGCGATGTGAAAGACGGCTTTCTGCTCGAGCTGATTCCCAAAAGCCAATTCAAGCAGCTCTATCCCAAGGCGCGCGTCACCGACTTCGGCGATCAGGATTTGAACGATTCGACCATCACCGACTGGATCAAAGAGAAATACGTGCAGCGCGGCGAGTTCTGGAAGGTGCAGTCGAGCTTTAAAACTCTACTGCTGATCGAGACCGAAAAAGGGCCGGTCATCTTCGACGAGAAGGAATGGAAGCTCGCGAAGGAACACGGCGTAACCGGCGAAGTGAAGCGCGATCGCAAAGTCGAAATCCCGAAAGTGTTCCAGTACATGACCAACGGCCTCGAGATCCTCGACGAGGTGCCCTGGGATGGCAGCCGCATCCCCATCATCTCCTGCCTGGGTCCGGAGCGCTGGACCACCGAAGGCGGCATCGCCAAGCGGCAGCTGCTCTCGATGGTGCGCTTCGCCCGCGATCCGCAGATGCTGCTCGATTATCTGGCCTCAGGCGAATGCGAGATGGCCGGCAAGCTTCCGAAGACGCCGTTTGTTGGCGCGGTCGGGCAGTTTGAAACTGACAAAGACGCCTGGGACGAACTCACCAAGGTTCCCCACGCTTACGTGCAATACGACCTGATTCTCGACGCCAGCGGACAGCAGGCCGCCCCGCCCCCACAGTTCAACAATTTTTCTCCGGACTTCCAGGAATGGGAAATCGCAAAGGATGCCGCCGTTCGCGCAATCCAGGCTGGCATGGGCATCAGCCCTCTGCCCGACGCCGCGCAGCGACGGAATCAGAAATCCGGCGTGGCGCTAGAGAAGATCGACGACATGATCTCGCTCGGCAGCTTCCCCTTCATCGACCGCTATGAAAACGGCTTCCTGCACAATGTGGGCTGGCAGGTGAATGAGCTGATCACCCCGATCATCGACACCCAGCGCGACATGCCGATCAGCCAGCCCGATGGCAAGCGCTCGACGATGCAGCTCGTCGGAAACACCTCGCACCCTCTCCGCGACGATGGCAGCTATGAGGTGCAGGGCCTCGACGCAGGGCATCTCCACACCGGCAAGGGCGAATTCGATGTCACGCTCTCGACCGGCCCGTCGCAGGACTCGGAGCGCCAGGAGCAGGACGAGTTTGTCGATTCGCTGATCGAGAACATCGCCAACCTTCCCCAACCCGGAACGCCGGCGGCCAAAGTTTTCGCGCTCGGCATCCGCATGCGTCCCACACTCGGTCCGATCGGCCAGCAGATCGCGGACGTATTCGATCCGCCGCCGGCCGATCCGAACATGCCGCCACAAGCCCAGGCCGCGATTCAGCAGCTGCAGGCCCAGTTGCAGCAGGCGATGCAGGAAAACTCCGGGCTGCACATGGAGCGGGCGGGAAAGGTTCTCGAACAGCAGACCAAGATGCTGATTCAGCAGATGAAGGAAGACGGCGACAACCAGCGGGCGCAGCTGGCAAACGACATCAAGGTGCTGATCGCGGAGATCACCGCAAAGTCACAGCACGCTTCGCAGGAACAACAGATGTACGAGACCTTCTGGAAAGAGAACCACGGCGCCGCGCACGAAGCCGGACTGCAGGCCATGGAACACCAGCACGACGCGCAGCAGACCGACCAGAAGATCGCGCTGGCGCAGGCTACGGCTCCGCCGGATCAGCCGCAGCCGCAAGGATCAACCCAAGTTTAGAAGCACCTCTCGCGCCGCCGGTCCCGCGTCACATCCGGCACTCAACACCCAAAAAGGTAACCCATGAAAACAGTCAGTGAAGAATCGGCCTCGGCAGCCGAACTCGAAATTCCGCATTCTCTCGACGAAGCGATGGAAACCGGCTTTCTGCCGGACGATCCGCACTATCGCCTCACCGGAGAATTCAAGTCAGAAAAAACGGACGCCTCGGCAGCGGCCAAAAAAGAAAACGAAACTCCGTCAGAGAAAGAGGAAGACTCGGCAGCTTCCAGTGACGCCGATACCGCCGCGGCCTCGGCAGCCGCACAAGCCGCAGAAGAAGAGAAGAACGGAAAAGGACCCGCGCAATCGAAGACCGCGCGCACCTCGGAGAACCGCTGGCAGAAACGCGAACGCGAGCTGAAAGAGTTGCGCGAAAAAGTCGCCCGCCTCGAAGGCACGCATTCATCTCGACCGGAAACCCGCAGTGACAGTAAGCAGACCTCGCAAGCTGCAACCGAGACGACGCCCGCGAAAGCTGCGCCTAAACCAAAGATCGACGACGTCGATGCGAAAACCGGAAAAGCCAAGTACGCCAACTACGCGGAGTACGAAGACGCGAAAGACGGCTGGCTGAAACAGGAAACCCTCCGGGAATGGCAGGAGACGCAGTCGAAGACGCAGCAACTCACCGAGCAGCAGCGCGCGGAGCGCGAGATCGGCCAGAACCTCCAAAAGAAGTTCGAGCCGCTGCGCGCCAAATACGCGGACTTCGACCAAGTCGCACTGAGCGAGGACCTGGTCATCCCGAAAGGTTCGGTGACCGAGCTTTTCCTGCTTGATTCCGATCATGCCGGCGAAGTGCTCTATCACCTCGGCCAGCACCCGGACATCCTTCAGGGTTTCTACGCCAACCACGATCCCAAAACCGGCAAGTTTCAAAGCCTCATCACTCCGCAGCGGCAGTTCCGCAAGCTGATGGAGATCGAGGTCTCGCTTTCCGGCTCCGGATCGGGCGCACCCGGCGACAAATCTTCTTCCTCTTCCTCTGCAAAACCCATCACCCAGGCTTCGCGGCCGCCGCACCAGGTTTCCGGCAAGGGAACCGTGGCGAAAGACGCGGTCGAGCAGGCCCTAGACGATGGCGATTTCGAGACCTACCAGCGCACGCAAAACGCGAAGGAACTCGCTCGCCTCAAGAGGAAATAAACCGTGCCCAACTTATTTCTAAACACCTCCTGGATCTCCATGGAGGTGCTGCGCAACCTCAAGAACGCTTTGAAGGTTGCCGAATACTTCAATCACGACTGGGAAAAGGACTATGAGAAAACGTGGGCCGTCGGCACCACAATCACTGTCAAATACCCGCAACAGTTCACCATCCGGAACGGACTCGGATACAACCCGCAAGGCATCAACCGCATTTCGACCACGATTTCGCTCGATGAGCCGTTCGGCATCGACTTCCAGTGGGATGACTACGAAGCTGCGGTCAAGGCCGAGCGCTCGGAAGAAGAAATCCGCGAACAGTACCTGGCTCCGGCCGGCGTGCAGCTCGCAAACGAATGGGACTCCCGCGCGGCCCTGTTCGCAAAAAACAACTGCTCGCAGATCGTCGGCGCACTCGGCACCGATCCGACCAGCGTAGTGTTTCTCGATCAGGCGCGCGCCCGGCTGCTGCAGAAGGCCGGCTCGTATCTTTCGAAGAAACGGGCTGCATTGATTTCCTCTTCGATGCAGACCAACTCCATCAACACCCCGGTGACGTCGCTGTTCCAACCGACCGACGCCATTACCGAAGCCTTTAAGGAAGGCTCGATGGGGAAACTGAAAACCTTCGATATTTTCGAAGAGCAGAACCTCTACTCCCACACTGCCGGAACCTGGGCGGGTGCGGTCACCGTCAACGGCGGAAACCAGTCGGGGACTTCGCTCGCGATCACCTGCACCGCTGGCGATACGTTCAATCAAGGCGACAAGTTCTCGGTTCTCAACGTGAACTTCGTCAACCCGCGCTCGCGCCGACCACCCGGCCCGCTGACGCCGCAAACCTTTACCGTGACCCAGAACTTTGTGGGGATCGGCGGAGGCAATGCGGCCGATGTGCTCTCCATCCTGCCCGCGATCTATGGGCCGAATGGCGCCGAGCCCAGCCAGTATCAGAACGTGGACGCTTTGCCCGCTGGCGGCGCGGCGCTCACGCTCTTCCCTGGCACCACCAACCCGAACGGAGCGGTCGGAACCATCGGCCTGGCGCTTACTCCGATGGCCTTCGCCATCGTCGGCATGCGCTTCTATCTGCCGAAAGCAGTGGAAGCCCGTTCGCAGGCGGAAGACAAGGCCACCGGAATCCCGGTGCGCTACGTGAAAGCCTGGGATGCCTTCCACTCGTTGCAGATCAACCGCTTCGATACGGTCGGCGGATTCGGCAACCTCTACCAGGACAACGCTTGCGTTGGACTGCTCGGAGCCTAAAAGGAGAGTTCCGCCAAGTGTGATTTAAAAGTCATACCCCGGACACACAACCATGAAAAACAATCTAAAGAACTCGCTGATTCTCTGCGGTTTGCTCCTGGCGGCTTCCCTGTCGTTCGCGCAAACCGTCATTCCCGCCACCACGCTTGCGGCGGCGATTACGTCTACCTCTTCGCAAGCCAACACCTTCCGGCTGACTTCGACTACCGGGATCACGGCCGGCAACACGATGCTTTTCATTGAGGGCGAAGCCGACTTCGTAAACGCTGTCACTTCTACCACGGTGTCGGTGACGCGCGGAGCAGGTCCCAGCTCGCGGGTAAGCACGCATCCAAACGGAGCCCGGGTCTGGTACGGGCCTCCGAGCTATTTTCAGTCGCCCACTCCGCCGGGCTATCCCTTCGGAAGCTGCACGCGCAGCACGCTGTTTGTGGTGCCCTACATCGACATCAACAACAACGTCTACTCGGACTGCTTAGGTGGATTGTGGGTGCGAGGAGTCACCGCCTTGACCGCGGCGGTTATTTTCGCTCCCGATCCCGGCGGCGCGGTGTTGACTGGCGTCGGAACCTCGACGGCCACCACTAACACCAGCATGTACTGTTCGCAAATCTATCTGCCCGTCAACAAACTTCTGACGGGCTTGCAGATTTTGAACGGGACAGTGACCGCCAACGGCCACCGCAACGTGATCCTTTACGATGCGGCGGGCAACCTGCTGGCCAACAGCGGCTCGACCACCACCAGCGGGACCGCCAGCCAGTATCAGGCGCTTCCCTTCACCGCGCAATACTTCGCGGTGGGACCGGCCTGGTATGTGGGCTGTTCGCAGGCGCAATCGAGTACCGACACCCTGAACCTGATTGCGACCGCCGATGGGAACGCCGGATTCTTCACCCAGATTTACACCGGCCAGACCTACGCAACCGTGCCCGCAACCATCACGCCTCCGAGCGCCTACACCACGCTCCAAGGCCCGTACTTCGCGTTTTACTAAATTGCTTTGCCTGTTGCCAGGGGAGCGGGGCGAACCTGCTCTGCTCCCCCTTTTTTCTCCCCGCGTTTTACTTTGAAGCGATGCCCCTGAATGAAGCCAGCCGCAAAGCGCCGCGCGAGCGCTGGCCGCTCGAATTCGATCTCGAAGGCGTGGCCCGCGATACCACGACACGCAAGCAGCTCGTAGAACAAAAGCGGCAGCAGCAAAATCCCGAATCACTCTCTGAGGAAACCATGTCTCCAGTCACACCAGTGCGAAACCATTTCACCGTGGATGAACCCCAACAAGGCCCGGCCATCACTGACATCAACAATCCGCCGCGCCGCCCTTACAACCCGCATGATCCCAAAAACGAATTCCCCAAGGTGCTCTATCACCACGAGAGCGGACGCGTGCTTACGATTGCCGCCGGTCCGAACGCCGAGAAAGAGCAGAAAGCCGCGCTCAAACGGGGCTTCCAGCTGAAGCCGTCGCCAGGACACGACTACTCAAAAGTGAGCCGCTCCGGAATTGCTGCTGTTGCCGATCACGCGCCCAAGCGCGAAGAGGAGATGTCCGCAGAGGAACTGGCGGCGCTCGACGAGGCGGACGAGAGCTAGATTTCTTCGGCCTCGATCAGCACAGGTTTCATCGAGAAGAGTCTGTTGATCTTCGAGCACCCGCTCACCGCATCACCGTCGGGATGCTGGAAGACCACGCGATCATTGGTGCTGAGGATTTTTAACAGCTCCATCTTGCATTGCGGGCAGCAAACGCTCGGCGTTCTCACCAGTAAGCCAATCATTCCCGGATTCTAACCCATGCCCAATCCTCTCTCGTACAAGGTCTTCGACATCATCAACGACTCTTTTATCGAAATCGGTGCCTGGGCGCCGGGGGAAGAGGCGAACCGTAACCCCGAAGAGGCGCAGTGGGGGTTCCGCAAATTCAACTATCTCACCGACGTCTGGCAGGCGAAACAGTTCTACGTTTTTTCCTATGCCTTCAACATCTACACCCTGATCGCGAACCTGAATCCGCAGACCATCGGGCCGAGCGGGGTGGCCACGTTTTCGACCAACGGAGCGCCGCGTCCGGTGCGCCTCGAATCGGCGGCGCTGCTCTTGAACCAGGGAACCCCTGGCCTGGTCGATCTGCCGATGAACATCCGCGACCGGCAATGGTGGGCGGCGCAGCAAACCAAGCAAATTCAGACCAACGTTCCCACAGACGTTTACTACGACCCCACCAACCCGGATGGCTCGCTGTATTTTTGGCCGGTGTGCAACAGCGCGCAGCAAGTCCGCTTGCAATTCTGGCAGACGGTTTCGCAGTTCGTCTCGATTCAGGACCCGATCGGCGGACCGGGCGGGCCGGGAACGCTGCCTCCAGCCTATCGCGCGGCGTTGATGCTGACGCTTGCCGAGGATTTGTGTCCCGGATCGAACCGGCCCGTACCGGCGGATCTCGAAAGGAAGGCTCTGCTGGCGCGCGCGGCGGTGTTTGGCAACAACGTGAAGAGTCCGCGCATCGCGACGCGGGATTGCGGAATGCCACAGGCGAAATCTCCCGGGCAAAAGCAGGATTTCAACTGGGCGTACGGGAACTATCCGGGAGGAAGGCCGCAGTAGGTTCAAGTCCTTCTGGAGTGGCGACATAAACCCCATATCGCGGCGGCTGGCTGAAATCGCCAATGTAGTCGCGAATGAGAAAGCGTTGTGGAAAGCGAATGCGGACGGTTGATCCCACCGCCATTCTGCGCGGAAAATCTTGCGGCCAATCTAGTGATGCCAACGGCGGAGCAATCACGATCTCTTTCGGGAAGCTCCACACCCGGCCCAGCGGAATCGCCTGCTCGAGCGCCAGGCCTGCGACGCCAGCGGAGAAGAGTGAAAGAAACGAGCGGCGGTTCATGTGTAAAGCTCCGGCGGGTAATCGATAAATGAGTCCGGTTTTAAATCGGTGATGCAGAAGCCCAAACACATCTTCCCGTCTGGCAGGAGTAGCGAGAACTGGCAGAGCGCTCCGGGATTCTCGCGAATCACCTTCACGCACGCAGCGCAGTAATCGCCAACCTTCCAAACTTGCATGGAGACATTCTAGCAATGCCCGGCAATTGGGGCTTTTGCGGCCCCACCTACGTCTCGCAGTCGCCGAACGTGGACGACGAGGACGCCATGAACTGCTACTGCGAGCAGTCGGGCTCTCCGAATGCGAAGACGCCGATCGCGCTGCTGCACACGCCGGGAAGAAAGGTCTTCGCCCAGCTCGAGGGCGAGAACGCGATCCCCTGCATCTTCCCGATCAATGGGCGCGTGTTTGCCGCGGCCTCGCAACTCTACGAGTTGAACGCCGGCGGGAACGTGATCGCCAACTACGGCTCGCTCGGCGGAGCTCCGATCACGCCGCCGATGATGACGGCGAACCAGACGCAGCTTGTTATCCTCAACAACGGCAATCTCTATGTGCTCACCTTTCTGGGCGCGATCACCGCGGCCATCGTACATGCGGGCGCAGGGGGGACTGGCTACGCGCCAGGGGACACGGGAACGATCAACGGAACCGGATCCACATATGAAGTCCTGACGGTTGGCGGCGGCGGAGTGGTTGCCACTTTCCTGGTCACGCCCGGATCTGGAAATGTGGTTCAAAACAATGTCGCGACCAGCGTGCTCACCGGCGCCGGCGACGGAACTTTCGCGGTCGACATCACCGCGGTCGCGAACAATTCTCTTTACGCCGTGGTCGCATCGCAGTTCCAAGGCCTGATCGCGCAAATCGGTTTCATTGATGGCTACGTGATCGCGACCATTCAGAACTCGCACACCTTCCAGCAATCAAATCTCGAAGACGCCACGGTTTGGAATGGGCTGAACATCGCGACCCTCAGCTATTTCCCCGACAACATCGTCTCCATGTCCTGCTACGCGCGGGTGATCAAGTTTTCTTCGGCGAAAAAGTCCGTCTGGTATTACAACGGCGGCGCCGGCTTTCCGGTTTTTATTCCCGTGCAGGGCGCGTACTTCGAGGGCGGATCGTGCGCGACCTTTGCCGATTCGGTGACCGCGAATAACACGGCGTTTTGGTTGTCGCAGGATGACCGCGGCTCGCTGGTCGGCATGCTCTCGAATGGTTTCGCCGGGCAACGTATCTCGACCCATGCGGTCGAATTGGCCTGGCAGCAGTATGCGAAAACCTCGGACGCGGTGAGCTGGAGCTATCAGGAGTATGGCCACACCTTCATCGTGGTCGATTTCCCCTCGGCGAACGCCAGTTGGTGCTACGACATGCTCACCGGCTACTGGCACAAGCGCGGATTCTGGCTGCAGGCGAATGGGACCTACATCATGGACCGGGCAATCTGCCACGCGTTTGCCTTTGGCATGCACCTGGTCGGCGACTGGGCCTCGGGTACGGTCTACCAGCTCTCTTCCCTTTTCTGTACCGATTTCGGGAACGCCATTCGGGGCTATCGCCGAAGTCCCACTCTCTCGGTGGAAAACAAGTGGGTCTACTTCCGGCAGATCGAATTCGACGCTGAAGTCGGCCTGGGAGTTTCGGCCGCGGACGCTGCTCTCTGGCAGGCAGTGCAGGGCCAGCCGCCGCTCATCGATGGCGACGGAAATGCGCGGCCTCCGCAACTGATGCTGCGCTGGTCCGACGACGGCGGCAAAACCTGGTCGAACACCTACTACCTGAGCGTGGGCTCGCTCGGCAACTATAACGCGCGCGTGATTAAGCGGATGCTCGGGCGCGGCAGGAAGCGGCTGTGGGAAGCGGCATGGACCGATCCGATCCCGTGGAGATTCGCCGACGCCTATGTGGAGGCGGAGCCAGCGGCCGCCTGAGACATTTTGGGGGACAACTCTTCTATGCACTCAGGATGCGCCCAGCTTTCTGTTGTGATTCCTTTTAGAAAATTAAGTGTGTTCGACGACTCGATGATTTTGGCGAACGGCGTTCCTTTTGGAATCTCCTGTTTACACAGACGGCAGATCAGCACTGCTGGAATGAGCGCATAGCGCGGATTGAACTTCTCCATTCTGTAAGTCTAAATGCCCACTACTCCCTATCTTCCGCCGCCGCCGACGACGCAAGCCTCCGCGCTTTCGCCGACCGACTACCAGTGGATGCTGATCGTGCAGGGAATCGCGCCACTCTACGAGGTCGACACTTCGAAGGGCAGCTACAGCGAGGCCGCGCCAGCCGCGGGCGTATCGAGCGGCGGACAAACCGGGCAGTGCAAGGAAATCACCTACGTGAAGACTTCCTCCGACGGAAACACGTACACGCTCACCGGGGTGCAGGGCGGAAACCTCACGCTCACCGGTGCGATCGGATCGGCGACCAGTCATTTCAAGATCAAGAGCGACGGAACGAAATGGTGGAAAGTCGGCTGATGGAAAACGAGATCAGGGCGCTCGAGCAAATGTATCGGGAGCCGCGCATTGCGGGAAAACTCCCCTCGGCGGGCGATTCGAGCAAAATCTTTCGCACGCGCGATTACCGGGCGATCCGCGAACTGATCACACACCCGCGCATCTTTGCCCATGTCTCCGACGACTTCACAACAAACCCGGAGGCGTGGAAGCCGATCGAAAGCGATCTCGTGACTTACTTGCTGTCGACAGACGAGCAAGGCCCGTTCGGTTTGGGCGTCTTCATCCCGGATACCTGGGCGTGCTGGAAGGCCCACATGGCGTTTCTCCCGCGCAGCTACGGGAATCAGGCGCTCACGAGTTTCAAGATGATGCTCGGATGGATGTGGCAGAACACGACGGCGCGGCGGCTCGTGGGGGAAATTGCCCGCGATAACAAGCTGGCGATCCGCTTTGCGCGGCGCGCGGGCTTTGCCATCTACGGGGTGAACGTGAAGTCGAAGTTGCGTGGCGGCGTCTTGTGCGATCAGGTCTGTCTGGGAATTTCGAAACCGGAATAAAGCTTTTCTAGGTCAAATCCTTCTAGGTCAAATTCATGTCAATCGTCGGCTCCATCGTCAGCGGGATACTCGGATCGAATGCACAGAAGAGCGCATCGGGCGCTTTAGTTACGGGCGCGCAGCAGGCGCAGGGGCTCGAAAAGCAGAATCAGACTGCGGCCGATACCGCGCAGCAGACGGCGCTCTCGAATGTCACTTCTGCGGAACAGCCGTATCAGTCGGTCGGATCGACGGGCGCGAACGCGCTCGCCGGTTACATTAAAAACGGCTTCACCGCTCCCACGCTGCAACAGGCGGAGCAGACTCCGGGCTACCGCTTCGCGCAGCAGCAGGGGACGCAGGCGATCGACGAGAACGCCGCGGCGAATGGCACGCTGATGTCCGGCAACACCGGCACCGCGCTCGAAAATTACGGCCAGAACCTCGCTCAGAACGCCTATCAGCAGACCTACAACAATGCCCTGAACGCCTATCAGACCAATGTGGGGACAGCCCAGAGCGGCGCGAATCTCGGACTTTCCTCGACCGGGCAGCTGGCTTCGACCAATCTTGGCGTGGCCGGCAACACCGCGAACATCGATCTCACCGCGGCTCAGCAGCAAGCCCTGCAGATCAACAACGCAGCGCAAGCCAAGGCGGGCGGAATCCTCGGATCGAACAATGCGATTCAAGGCATGATCAACGGCGTCTCGGGAGATGTGAACAGCGGGGCCAGTTCGCTCGCGACAAATTCCAACATGCCCGCGTGGGCGACTCTCGGATTGGGGTTATAAACCATGGCAGCTTACGCACCTCTCGCTGGTCTCCCGCAGGTCGAGCAAGGACAGGAACAGCTCAACCAGAACGCGCTGGCCGAATATACGAAAGCCGCGCAGGAAAAGCAGCAGACCGCCTTGCTTGCCCAGCAGACGGCGGCAGCCCAGCAGGAGAATCAGATTCGTCAACAGCAGATGAAGGATCAGGACGCGTTGACGAAGACCATCACGCAATTTGATCCCTCCCAACACTCGATCAACGACATTCCGAAGCTCGTGACCTCGAACGGTGGTTCAGGGACGGCGGCGCTACAAGCCCAGCAGGGGCTCATCGCACAGCGCAAGAACCTCGCCTCTTTGTCCGATGAGCAATTTACGCAGGAGCAAAAGAAAGCCGATCTCATCCAGGGCGTGCATGACCAGGTCAGCCAGGCCGCGCCAGAGCAAAAGCAGGATGTGTACTCACGCGGACTCCAGTCGCTCCAAAGTGCGGGCGTGGACGTCTCGAAAGAGCCGCAACAATATCCCGGTGACGATGTGTTCGCGCAGCACCTGCCCGCGATCCGCCTGCACTCGGCGATCGTGGCGGAAGCCGAAAAGGATCGAGAGATCAGCGCGAAAGAAAGTGAAGCTCAAACCAAGGCCACTGAAGCCACAACCACCCAACAGAGGTTGCAGGCAGAAATGCCAGGTGGGCCGATGGAAGCTCCGGACAAGGCGGAATTGCGTTCCTATCTCACCGCGCCAAAAGTGCCGGGAGAAACACTGCCACCGGAGCAGCGCACCCCCGCGAGTTTTGTTTCCTGGAAAGCGAAGCAATCTCCGATGGCAATGGTGCTGGGAAACCAGCTTGGCGGGCCGGGCCAAGGCAGCGCACTCGACCAGGCGGCGGAACGCTACTCAAAAGATGGCACGCTGCCTTCCGGTTTTGCGCGTTCGCCGGGAACCACTTCCGCGATCATCAAGCGCTCGGCCGAGCTTCATCCCGATCAGGATCTCGCGTCGAACAAGGCCACCTTCCAGGCGGATACTGCCTCGTTGAAACAGGTGCAAAAGCAATTCGATTCGATTAACGCCTTTGAAGGCACGGCGCTCAAGAATCTCGATCTCTACGCGCAGACGGCGGCGAAGATTCCCGACCTGGGCGCGAAGTTTGCCAACGTCCCACTCCGCATGATCACAGGCGGGATGATCGGCACCGATAATATGGCCGCGTTGAACGCAGCACGGCAAACCGCATCCTCGGAAGTAGCGAAAGTGCTCAGTTCGGCCACCGGCTCCGGAGTGTTGAGTGACACCCAGAAAAAAGAAGCGCAGGATGTGGTCGACGGCAACCTTTCATTTTCCGCGACGATGAAAGTAGTCGAAACGCTGAAGAAAGACATGGCGAATCGCCATCAGTCATATCAGCAGGACATCGATTCGATCAAAGGCCGGCTGGGCGCGAAACCTCAAACGCAGACACAGCCAGGCGCTGGCGGGGATTTCTTCTCACAGTTCGGCGGCAAGCCCAGAAGTCAATAAGCAATGGCTACCGCCCCGACTCTGACGTGGGAGCAGTACCAGCAACTCCCGCCCGACAAACGCTCTCGTCCGCTGACTCCGGCAGAGTACGCCGCGCTCACGCGACCGCAACGCCAGGCTGCAGGCGTTGAAGACTCCGACGCAGGCGCGCCCGCAAATTTCAATGGTCCTGTTTTTCCCAATCCCGATCACGTTCAGCCTCAGCTCGACACCGACTCCGCGATCCCGGCCATGCGGCTGCCGCAAGGCGTTAGCGCACAGACCGGCAACACGCAAGGCCAGCCGACGATGGATGTCTCGAATCCTGCGGCCGCAGATGTTGTCCCGCCAGTTGGGCGAACGATCGGCGCTGACTTCTCGCCGGCGCAATCCAAGCCGATGAGCACCGTTCCCATTTTTGCGCCTGATGGCTCGATCGGAGATATTCCCTCGGAGCAGCTCGCCTCGGCCGTAAAGGGCGGAGCGAAACCGGGGATTCATATCACCGCGCCCGATGGCTCACCAGGTGTGGTTCCCGCCGATCGCTTACAGGACGCAGTGAAAGCCGGCGCGAGGATCATCCCGATCGAAGATCAACCGGTCCAGCATCCCGGCTTTTGGGCCTCCATGGGCGCCGATCTCGGAGGGATGGCTAAGGGGCTATGGCACGGTGCGACGGATCCGCTTACCGACACGCACGAAGACCTGGTGCGCAAGCTTCACGAAGAGCAGGCCTCCGATGCAGCGGCCAACAATTCTCCCGAACGTAAGGCTCACGGATCGCTCTATCGCAATGTCACTGTCCCTTTGGCGGAAGTCGTGGGAGTCAACGTTCCCGGCATGGAGCAAAGCGCCGCTGAAGGAGATGTTGCTGGAGTCTACGGGCATGCGGCTGCGCCGATTGCCGCTGCTGCTGTGGCGAAGGGTGTGGAAGGAACTGCCGGGGCGCTCAGCGAAGCGGCGGACACAGCAGCGGGACAAGGCGTCAAAGCCGGAGTCAAAGCAGCTGCGAAGAAACTCCCGGTTGCCGCGATTCGCAGAATTCCCTACGTGGGCGATGTTGCTGCGGATGTATACAAGGCGGGAACCGAAGCCGCTGCCAAAGCGAAAGGCGTAACCGCTCCCGAACTCGACGCTACCGCAGAAAACAAATCCTTCGCCGGCGGAGCTGACGAACCGCCGCCGCAAAAAGTTTTAGACGCCACCGGTGAGAACAAGCCCTTCGCTGGAGGCATGGATGAACCCGCTCCTCCGAAAAAGCCTGCGCAACGCGCCGCTGCGACAGCAAAGCCAGCTCCGCGCACGGTGGTCGTCGATCCCGAAACCGGAGCCAGGGAGTTTTCTGACGTCGTCGCGCAAAAGCAGCAAGCCGCGCAGGTCACCCCTCAATCGAAAGTGGCACAGCCCGCAGCCACAGTCCCGTCGACGCCGGAGCCTAGTACCGATCCGGTTCTCTCGCGGCTCCGTGAATTCGCGGCTAAGAATGCCGCCGACGAAGCCAGCGCAAGCGCAGCCCGCGTGCCCGGACCCGAGGAAGATATGACCGCCCCGTTGCAGCAAATGCTCGACGAAGTGCTCAAGAAGAAAGCGGCGGGAATAAAACCCATGCTCAATCGTTTGGCCAGGGGCGAAGCGGGCCAGGCGGGAGCGCCGGGAAGTGTCACCGATGCCGACGAAGGAATCGCCGATATTCAGAACCGGCCAGTAGCAGCGACGAAGACCGGGCAAGTGCCGGCGCGCGGATTTTTACAGAAAGTCGGAGCCGACGAGAACAGCGTGCTCAAAACGCAGGGCGATTTGGATAGCGTTTTCTACCATCGCCAGCAGATCGCAAAGAACGGAATACCCAACGTTGAATTACACCTCGATGGAGACAACAACATCATCGGCGCGCAAGGCAGACACCGCGCCCTCGCCGCGATTCAGCAAGGCGGCCCGAAGGCGAATGTCAATCTCACGATTTATAAGCACGCTTCTGAAGCTCCTGAGTAGGCTCTACAAAGAGGAGAGCAGCGGCCTGCATCTCGGCCATCGCTAATTCAATTCCTTCGTCGCTCGGTTTCCCGAATTCAGCCGGTAAAGGTTCAGACACGGTGAAGGGTTTCGGCTGCTCGTACTTAGTCACAAGTTTCGCCGGCTCGCCGCAACAGATCGCCGGCATCAACCCTTTCACCGTGGGGCGGTGACGAAAGCGCTGGCAGCTGCCCTGGCACTTCCAGACTTCGCGTTTTTCCCAGTTCACGATCTCGTATTCGATGGAGTCGTTCTCGACCATGCCTAATCCTATCTTCCCCATCCGCCGCTTCCTAGACCACCGAGGTGGTGTGTACGCCTTTGCCCTGGTGCTATTACTACTGGTTACGTTTGTGCCAGCCGACGCGCAAACCGCCGTGGTTCTCGCTCCGCTGCCGCAACTCCAGTTCTTCGATCAGTCCGGCGTTCCCTTGGCCTTTGGCTGCGTATTCACCTACCAGGTGAACTCGACCACTCCGCTCGGAACCTATACCGATTACACCGGGGGCACGCCGAACCAGAATCCGGTGATCCTGACGGCCGGCGGAAGCGCGAACATCTGGCTGCAGGCGGGCGTGGCCTACACTTTCCTGGTAAAAGCAGCGGGTGGCACGAAATGTTCGTCAGGCAGCACGCTCTACACCGTGAACGGGATCGGCGGCGGGTCGACCACTTTGACCACAGTGGTTCCCTACTCGCCCACGCCTGCCTTTCAGGATTCCGCGCAGAATCAGCTTTTTGAAATCACCCTCACCGGCAACGCCAGCGCCCAGCCCTTGACCGCAGTGGGCGTCACTCCGCCAGGCATCATCACCTGGGAGATCACCCAGGATGGAGCGGGCGGGCATACCTTCAGTTGGCCCGCGAACTCGGTGGGCGGCACAACCATTTCCTCGACCGCCAATGTGACGACGCAGCAGAGCTTCATCTGGAACGGAGTAACCGCCACTGCTCTGGGTCCAGCGACCTATAACTTCGGCGGCGGCAGTTCGGGCTTCGGCGTGACCAATTTCTACGACCAGGGATTGACGGTAAGCCAGCCCATCTGCACGGATGCGAATAAACAACTCGTCTCGAGCTGCAACAGCGTTCTCGGAATCACGGTCAACGGCCAGGTCATCGCGCCCGGAGGCTCGGGAAATGTGAACGCCGGAGCTGCCGCGCATTCGGTCGCGCTCAACGAGGGCGCGGGTGTGGCGATCGGCGGCTTGCCGCTGGGAGCGAGTCAGATTGCGGTGGGAGTCGCCAGCGCCGATCCTGTCGCCTCGACCCTTCCCACTTGCACCGGCGGGCAGTCCCTGACTTTCTCCGGCACCCTGCCTCTGACTTGCAACACTCCTACCTCGGTACAGCTACAGTCGACCACCACGCTCGGCTCACCAGTTGCGGTCTCGGCGAACACCGCGACGAGTTGGCTATCGCACGCCCTCACTATGCCGGCGAGCGGCTGCCCCTGCCGAGTCGAAGCCAGTTTCAGCGCTTACTTTACCCAGACCGACTCCGGCGCCGATGTGGCCTGGGTCAGCGATGGGACGACGATTTTCGATACGGTACAGACGGCCAACACTGGCTCCACCGCGAACTATGGGATCGGCGGCGCGGCCTTCTCTCGGTCGACTTATGCGAACAACGCAGTCGTGACCTTTACTGCTAGTTTCTTCACCAACTCAGTCGGCGGCGGCACGGTGATGACGAACACCGTCAGCACAGGCGTCTCCGGACAAGAAGCTTCCTGGCTGAACCTCGCCGTCTTCACCAGCAATTAAAAGTCTCTTCGCAAAAACCTCGCTCTCATTTCTCTCGAAAGGAATTTCAACCATGAACCTTCGCCGTTTTCTCTTCTTCGCGGCACTGGCACTCGCCGCTCTCAGTCCACCTCCGCTGCTCGTCGCGCAATCGACCGCGAAAACTTTCACCCTGAACGCGGCCAACCCAAACGCCTGCATCGGAGTGACCGGGCTCCCCACGGTCGGTATCTACGTGAGCGGAACGTTCTCTCTTACCTTGCAACCGCAAACCTCGATCAATGGTTCCACGCCCCAAAATTCGCAGGTTACGCCAGCGACTTCGACAACCAAGCAATCCACGATAACGGCTGTGGGAAACTATACGGCGGGAGTCGGAGGCTATGACACGTTTTGCCTGAACGTGAGTGCCTACGTCTCAGGATCGGCCACAGTGCTCTTGAATCCGAGTCCGGCGCTGAACTCGGGGCTGCTTGGGGGCGGAGGCAACGTCACTTTGATTAGCGCAAGCGGCGCCCCGCCGGGAAACTGTCCGAACATCGACACGC
>Ga0307474_10000228_pt1 | contig 41242 bp, 30 predicted proteins | sample atmos_gasesECM1C_2_FD_203312 | JGI IMG/M metagenome (GOLD analysis project Ga0307474, IMG submission 203312) | Hardwood forest soil microbial communities from Morgan-Monroe State Forest, Indiana, United States - atmos_gasesECM1C_05 | ecosystem: Environmental > Terrestrial > Soil > Temperate... | reverse complement strand
TCTTGACCCGTTCGCTCGGCTGCGGTTGGCACAGCCAAGACCTGGGTCGTTCCCAGCACCTGCCTGAATCCCTGATACTGGACGAAATAGAAGGTGCGGTCGCGCCCGTCATACAGATGTGGCAACACGACCGGGCCGCCGTTTGTAAATCCGAACTCGTTGCGGCGGAATGGCGGGATGCGGCCTGGGTCCGCAATCGACGGGTGATCGAAATAATTCCGCGCATCGAGAGCGGAGTTCCTCAAGAACTCAAAGAATGACCCGTGAAAACCGGTTTTGCCGGATCGTGTCACGATATTGGTAAAGCCGGCCGCGCCCCGGCCGATGTCCGCCGGCATCCAGCCTGAGCTGGACTGTAATTCCTGAATTGCGTCCACGTCGAAATTCGTGAACGTACTGCCGCCCATCTCTGGATCGCTGACATCCGCGCTGTCCATCGCGAACACGGCTTCAACGCCGCGCTGTCCGTTGATGGCAAACTGCTGGGTGAAATTTGTCTGCCCGTTCACGTCGGTCATCGTGCCCGCCGCTAACAGCAGAAGCGTGCTGAAGTCGCGTCCGTTCAACGGTAACTCGTTCACCTTTTGGCTGGAGAGTTTCTCTCCGCTTGTTCCGCTGGCTGCGTTCGAAGTTGTGATCGGGTTCCCATTCGAGACTCCCGCAGAAGTTTGCGCATTGGCTGCAATCGACAGAACGTTTTGATCGGACACCGTCAGCGCAATTGATACGCCAGTAATATTCACTGCCACTTGCCCTGTCGGACTTCGCCCGGGCAGTTGCACGCTCACGGCATGTGGCCCGGGTCGAATGTCCGCAATCGCGAAACTTCCGTCGGTTCCCGTCACTGCTGTCATTTTCTCTTTAGCGGCCGCCGTGTATACCGTTACCTTCGCTCCGGCCACAGGTTCACCGGCAGCCGTGCGTACGACACCGGTCCACGTTGGCGCAGACGGCGAACTTTGTTGTGCTTTGAGCGCAATCGCCACCATCAGTCCGAACAGCAAGTACTTCTCTATCAGTCGTAAGGCCTTATGAAAGGTTCGGACTATTGCATGTTCTTTTGCGTAGCGGAATTCATACATGACAAATTTCCTCGAGTGAAGACGGAATGCAATCGAGCGCATGAAGGACTTCAACGAGAGAGAAGACTTCCGCTAGGGCGCGCATTGTCCGAAGATGCCGGGAACAGTTTACGTACTTGTGACTTCTATGCCTTGGGAGCGGTAGGGATTCAGGACATCTTCGTCTGAAGCATCGGTGATCAAGCGTGTCAGTCGGGAAGCAGGGCCGACCAGGTAAGGCAGAGATGTCCCCATTTTCCCTAGTGAAATCAGGCCAACCACTTCCGTTGAAGCCCCTATCATCGCTTGCTTCACGTACGCTTCTTCTTGGTCGCCGACGGTTATTCCGACCTCCGGGTGCAAACTGCACATTCCGAGAAAGCATAGATCAGCACGAATGGATTCGACTCGACGAATGGTCTCGATGCCTGTCGTGACCCGCGCCTCTTTGAGAAAATTTCCTCCGAGCATCAGCACGCTCACCTTCGGATGATCCGCCAACGCCAGCGCAAGCGGTGGACTGTTGGTAACAATCGTCGCCGAACGCTCTCTTGAAAGGTAGGAAGCGATTCTTAGATTGGTGGTACCTCCATCAATCAGCACCACCTGACCGTCGCCGATCATGGCAGCCGCCGCTCGAGCAATTCCGATCTTGCTCTCCATGTCGAGTTGTTGGCGCGACACGAAAGGAACGGCCTCGGCTCGGCGAGGCAGGGCGCCGCCGTGTACCCGTTGGATCTTTCCCGAACTCGCCAATTCGCGCAGATCTCGACGAATCGTGTCTTCAGAGACCCTGTATCGACTGCTAAGGTCCGCGGCGAGGACTCGGCCCTCACTGCCAAGCAGCTCCAGGATGTACTGGTGGCGCTCTTCCTTTAGGGCGATTTGGCCTGCTTCCGCTTCTGGTTTCATTGTGCTCATCTTGCACGAGTACACTTGGTTATGCACGTATATAAGTGTATTATCCGATTCATGCATGATACTGCCAAACGTAGCGCCATTCAAGGTCCTTCACAAAAGCGTTCGGTTCGGGCAGTCGTCTTCGATTACGGAAACGTTCTTTGCCTCGAGCAAACGCTGGAGGATATGAAAGGTATGGCGCTCGTGTCGGCATTCTTCATGAGCGATTCTCGGAACTTTACTGGAAGCTAGGGCCGCCCTACGACCGGGGTGATATCGATGGACCTGCCTACTGGACAGCGGTTGTTGGCCAAACCTGGATGCAAAGCTGCGGCTCCGACCTTTTCCATGGGCAGGTCTTTTCGTTCCAGCCGGGGACGGCCGCGAGCATGATCGGTGAGAATGTGCCTCATCAAGCGAGCGCAGGTCGCAAAGAAGTGACCTTGATTCTGCCAATCGATTGTTTCAAGCTTCGCCAGCCGCAAGTAAGTTTCGTGAACAAGAGCGGTCGGTTGAAGGGTGTGTCCTGGGTCTTCCCGCGCCATATAGCGTTGCGCCGCCCGGTGCAGCTCGTCGTAGACCAGCGGAACCAACGATTCTATGGCGCTGGGTCGCCATTGCTCCAGGCACGCAGCAGGGATGTGATCTCAATTGCCGAGGGCGAATTCATAACCGGACGATTGGAAGAGTCACGCAAACGGGAGCAAAACAATACGCGGATCGTATCACACTTGTCAAATGTCGCTGCTGCAGAAAATATGCAACGAATTGCACACTTAGTGTTCTGTATTGCGGCGCTGACACTTTGAGCAAGATATTTGTTGGTTCGTCTGCCCTTTGAACCTGTTTTTTGCGCTATACAGTATTAGAGATTGTTTCCATGGCCAACTCCCTTTGGCCTGGAAGAGCTTTTTTTGCGCTCGATTCCACGTGGGTGCGGTTCCCCCTCGCCCCGTCTTGGTCATCGTCAAGTTAGGTACGACGCTTGTTTCAGAAGGTGAGGGCACCAGTTTGGGAAAATTGGGAGTCACTGACAATATGAGAACACCAATGAGAAAAGTGCGCAGCAGCCAATTCTGCATCTCGGTATGGACGTCAGTAGTGTTGCTGTCCTTATTCGCGGCCGCCTCGGATAACGCCTCACTCAATGCGATCATTCACCGCGCGCAGTTGAACTCTTCAGGTGAGACAGATGAAGACGACTTCGGCGACGCGCTGGCTATCGATGGCAATACGGTTGTAGTGGGAGCCCAAACCGTTTTACTTGGGCAGGAGCGGGGCGCCGCTTACGTGTTCGTAAAACCGTCGAACGGCTGGGAGAACATGACGCAGACCGCAGAGCTCACCGCCTCCGATGAGGCCTTCCACTTTGGCGCCTCGGTAGCGATCAACGGCGATACCATCATGGTGGCCGCGCCTGCCGTGGCCGGATATGGCGATACCGCCACCGAAAACGGCGGAGCGGACGTCTTTTGGGTAAGCAAGTGGAAGGGAGGCGCTCTATGAAACCTTTCATTCTTTTCCGAAAACTTCGACTCGTCCGCAGGGGAAACATTGACCTGAAACAAAGTAGGTCTTCTAGGATCCTGTCCCGGATCTTGCCAGTTGGGCTCTTGATTCTTGGAATGTCCGGCTGCAGTAGCGATCCTTCACCGTCCACGGGGCCGCCGCCTGGCTTGTCGATCGCCACCGTGCAGGATCTCGGCGTCATCCCCACGAACCCGGATATTCTGGGAAGAGACGGCGGCTATAGCGCCGTATTCCACGGCTACTCCGTGTGGGTGTACGGGGACACATTTTTGGCCAAGGCGAACGCCGAACAGCAAACGTTGCTCAGCGATTCATGGTCGTTTACGACCGACCTCAATGCGCAACAAGGTATTACTGGATTTCAGGAGCGCCTGGATTCCGCTGGAGCGCCAGCGATGATTTTGCCGTTAACCCCGGCGGAGCAAGCTTTCAACCAGACGCATAACGTCAACAACTGCCAGGCGCAACCTTGCGGCGCTCGCTGGGCTCTGTGGCCGTCGTCGATCGTCGTCAACCCTACGGACGGCAGCGCTTTGATCTTTTACATGGTCGTTTACGCCCTTCCGGGTAGTTTCAACTTCCAAGGGTTTGGGAGTTCTGTCGCGCTATGGCAGGATTTCCAAGGGCAGCCGCAGCGGCCGGTGTTGAATCCGCCGATCGTGGCCGACCATCCCGACCTCCTCTTTAATGCAAACGAACCGGATTTTGGTTCGGCCTCGTTCATCAACAACGGAACGCTCTATGCGTATGGTTGCGACTACGACAACGGCTGCAAGCTTGGGAAAGTGGACCCGGCCAGTGCGCAAGATCGCACCGCCTGGAGCTTCTACGCTGGCAACGGTAATTGGTCCACGCAAATTGGCGACGCCATTTCGGTTTTCAACGACGCCAACATTCTTAGCGTTTCGTGGAACGCCTTTCTGCAGCGCTACCTCGCCGTCTACAGCCCGCCGTTCTCGCAAAATGTGGTGATGCGAACGTCTGCCAATCCTGAAGGCCCGTGGTCAAGCGAAATCGTGGTGTTCGTCGCGATGCAACCCTCTAGTGGCAACGTCTACGACGCGCATGCCCACGTCGAATACGACTCCAATAGCGGACAGACCATCTATGTGAGCTATTCACGCTCCACACCCGCACCGTTCTCCAGTGAAGTGCGGCTGGTTGCTGTAGAATTCAAGTCTTCTAACGTAGGGCAATAGCAAGATGGTCACGCGATTTAATGACTACGAGCGCGGCCAAACACGAGCTGGCCAAACCATTCCGGGTCGTGTATAGCGGATCTCCGACACTGTCCAGAAACGGGCTTCTAGGCACTTTGATGTCGATCCGCGAACCCTGGGCTCGGTGTACACTCGGGCTGCCAAAGGCACCACGCCTTCAACCGCTTTCAAACACTCGCGTTCTTGTGCGGCTCTGATGTTAGATCGGTCATTCTGACGGTGTTCCGCTTGGAACGTTCACAATCCTCGTGTTTGAAAGCTGAATCCTGGAACCGCCCGGCGGATTCACCAATCGGCGACTCCTAAGCCGTTTGTCGGTACGAATCTGATGAGACGAGCCAATTAGTCCTGCGTTGAGCGTGGCTCGCCCCGAACAGCCCACGTATGCACTGGATGCTCCAGTTGCAGGTAGCTCAGTCGAGTGCAATGGCCGTTTCAACCAAATGGGTGCCATCACCTGATCTGGTTTCCCAATTATCTATTAACCGACGTGCATCCATCGTCAGACTCCTGTGGCATTTTGGCGCGGCTTGACTATCGTGCCGAACTGCGAGAAGCTGTCGCCGTTCGGAGATGCTGTGAGGCGGTGGCCTGGAGCTCCGCGGAGGCGAATGTGGGATCGGCAATCTCTTCGCTCATTATTGCAGCCGAAGGGGGGGACAGGCCCGCCGCGGAATCATTGTTTGCTGCCCTTTATTCCGAGTTGCATCGGCTGGCTAAGCGTGAACTCGCACGCCATGGCTTGCAGGTGAGCGTCAGTGCCACCACTCTTCTGCATGAAGCCTACCTGGACATGGCTGCGCGCGAAGGCCCGTCGTTCCCTGACCGGGCACGATTCATGGGGTATGCGGCTCGAGTGATGCGGGGATTGATTATCGATCATGCCCGAGAACGGCACGCTCAGAAGCGCGGCGGTCTCTTTCAGATTACCTCCCTCGACACCGACGCGATGGAGAATGCGGTGAACCACCAAGAGCTTGTCCGAATCAGCGAAACCTTGGACGAGCTTGGCAAAGTGGAGCCTGCCCTCGCCGCGATCGTCGATTTGAAGTTCTTTTGTGGCTTCTCCTTCGTAGAAATCGCCGCCATGCAGGACGTCTCGGAGCGAACGGTGCAACGTAACTGGGAAAAAGCTCGTATTTATCTTCATCAAAAAATTCGCGCGGATTTGGAGGTCTGAGGAATCGCGATGCGCACCCTCAGTCCCGAACGCTGGCAGATTATAAGTCCATATCTGGACCAAGCACTCGCCATGAGCGACGATGCGCAAGCCGTGTGGCTGTCGTCGCTTGGAGAGCAGAACCCTGAAATAGCCGTAGAGTTGGCAGCACTGCTGGACGAACACCGCACGCTGGCACAGGAAGGTTTTCTGGAGAAAGGTGCGCCCGGGTGGTCGAGTGCGCCCGGCCTTGCAGGCCAGACTATTGGGCCCTACACGCTGATCTCGCAGATCGGCCAGGGTGGAATGGGAAGCGTCTGGCTCGCCCGCCGCAGCGATGGCAGGTTCGAGCGGCGTGTGGCTGTGAAGTTTGTCAACTTGGCCCTGGCGGGGAAAGGTGGAGAAGAACGCTTTAAACGAGAGGGCAGCATTCTCGGGCGATTGGCGCATGAACACATCGCGGAGCTGGTGGATGCGGGTGTCTCCGCAGCTGGACAGGCATACTTGGTCTTGGAATATGTCGAGGGCGACCCCATTGATCAGTATTGTGACCAGCACAACCTCGACCTCGATGCACGCATTCGCCTGTTTCTGGATGTGTTGGCTGCAGTGGCGCACGCCCATGCCAATCTGATTGTCCATCGCGATATCAAACCTTCTAACGTGTTTGTCACCACTGGCGGTGAAGTCAAGCTGCTGGACTTCGGGATTGCCAAGCTCCTGGAGGGCGAAGGCCTGCCGGGTGCCGCAACCCTGCTCACTCACGAAGCCGGTTCGGCTCTCACTCCCCAGTACGCTGCGCCAGAGCAACTCACCGGTCAGCCAGTTACGACTGCTACGGATGTTTACGCGTTGGGCGTGTTGCTCTACGTGCTGTTGGCTGGCCAACATCCCGCGGGCTCTGGTTCGCACTCGCCCGCGGAACTGGTAAAGGCTGTGCTCGAGATTGAGCCGCCGCGCGCCTCGGATGCAATTCCAGCGGGCAACAGCAAGCTCATCGCTGAAAGGCGGGGCACCACCCCAGATAAACTGCGCCGCGGACTTCGTGGAGATCTGGACACCATTCTTGGCAAAGCTTTGAAGAAGAATCCGCAGGAGCGATACGCCTCAGTCGGAGGTTTTGCCAACGATCTTCAGCGTTATCTGAAACACGAGCCGATTGGCGCGCGACCCGACACACTCGCCTATCGCACCACCAAATTCCTGCGCCGGAACCGCACGGTGGTAACGCTAACCGCCACTGCAATTGTGCTTGTGATTGGCAGCCTTTCCACGGGACTGCTGGTTGCAAATCACGAGCGCAAGGTCGCCGAACGACGATTTGCCCAAGTGCGAAAATTAGCCAATAAATTCATAGCACTCGATCAAGACATTAGAGGTGTGCCGGGTTCGACCAAGGTCAGAATGGAGATGGTTACCGATTCGCTGGAATATCTAACTTCGCTGGGTAGCGATGTTTCCGGCGACACGAATTTAGCGCTCGAAATCGCCTACGCCTACGTGCGCGTGGCGCACGTACAAGGAGATCCAACTTCTCCAAATCTAGGCCAATTTGCGGAAGCCGAAACGAGTCTGAACAATGCATCGAGATTCGTGGATCCTGTCCTCTCGAAAGACTCCAGAAATCCTCGAGCGTTGTTCATTGCTACCACCATCGCCCACGACCGCATGATCCTGGCCGGCAACCGCGGTGACCAGGCAGAAGAATTGAAAGATGCCGCCACCACTGCTTCACTGATCGAGCGGTTCATGGCTACTCGCCCCGTCGAGTTCAGGGACCTCTATAGCATGAGATATTTCTATGTAAATGTTGCGGGCACGTACCTTGACGGTAGGAATTTCGATGACGGAATACGGTATTGCCAACGCGCATTGGAGATTGCGGTACCGGGGCCCAGGGCAAACGACCTTCGGGGAGCTGCCCTTGAGGTTTTAGGGGTTGCGCGTTGGCAGTCTGGGGATCTGGATGGCGCCCTCAAGACTGTGCTTGAGTCGATTGAGCTAAAAAAACACGAAGCCGCAGGCGGACACGCGTCGCTTCGCATCAACTTGTCGAACGGATACAACCTTGAAGGCATGATCCTGGGCCGGGCGGATGCAGAACCAAGCCTCGGGCGCAGTTCAGAGGCGCTCACCGAACTTAAAAAAGCGTTAGACATTGCTGAGGATCTCGCGCAGAAGGACGCGAACGATTATCTCGGCCGCCATAAAGTTGCAATCGCCAGCCTGGAAATTGCCAATATCCTGCGCCACAATAATCCGCAGGATGCGCTGGCGGTCTACGATCATGCACTTGCACGCATACGCGAAGCAAAAAGCAATGTCAGCACACAACGGAATGAAGCTGAACTCTTGGCCGCTTCATCGTACGCCCTGCGCTGGACGGGTCGCGATCACGAAGCCAAGCAGCGCATCGCCCGAGCTTTCGAACTGCTGAGCCAGGCTAGCCGATATCCCTCCGACAAAGTCGAGCCAATGAGCGACACCTACGATGCTCTGAGGGCTCAGGCCGATGACTATGCCGAAACTGGCGAAACCGCCAAAGCCATTGAAGCCTACCAGGAACTGCTCGACAAACTAATGGTGTGGAAACCCGATCCGTTGAATGACCTGCGCGATGCCACTTGTCTTTCCCGTACCTGGACGGCGCTTGCCAATCTTCGTCGCCGAAGCGGGCGGAAAGATGAGGCCCTTCAGCTTGAGGCACAGCGAACAGATCTGTGGAACCGCTGGAATGGCAAGCTTCCAAATGCTCAGTTTCTGCTTCGCCAATCGTTAAGCCAGATCAGTCCGCGCGCAGGTTTCGGCAGTCTGGCCAGGCGCTAGAGAAATTCGCGTGTTCGCGGTCCGGAAGGGGCCGTCAAACTTACCGGCTCGTCGCGCGTGAATTCCTCCGTACTTTGTCGTCTTTTCCCTCTCCTTTTCGATATCCCCAGTAGAGGCGAGTAATTCGGGTCGCCAGATAAGTCCCCTTACGGTTGACGTGGTAGAAAAAAGGAGAATTGTTATGTTGCGCATAAAGTTGTCGCTCAGTGTTTGGCTTCTGCTGATTTGCTTTGCAGTTTCCCTTTCCGCTCAGCAAGCGGCTCCAGTCGCCGCGAATGCGGTCGTGCCGCCTGTCATCAAGTTCAGCGGCGTACTCACCGGCGTCAACAACAAACCTCTGACCGGCACGGTGGGCGTAACTTTCTCTCTCTACAGAGAGTCGCAGGGCGGCGCTGCGCTTTGGGTAGAAACCCAGAATGTGACTGCTGACAAGACCGGGCATTACTCGGCGATGCTTGGTTCCACCACAAGCCAGGGAATAGCGTCGGACGCATTCGCCTCCGGCGAAGCGCGCTGGTTGGGGGTGCAGGCGCAAGGAGAAGCAGAGCAGCCACGTACGTTGCTGATGAGCGTGCCCTACGCTCTCAAAGCCCTGGACGCGGAGACCATCGGCGGAAAACCGCTTTCCGCATTGCAACTGGCGCTGCCGGCTGGAGGCTCGCAAACTGCCCAGTCCAATTCACCCGCCACCAACACGATCACTTGCTCTACCGCATCCGCTTGCAAGACGGGTTACATTCCGCTATTTGCCAGCAATGGGGGAGCAGCCAAGGTAAAAGACTCGATCATCCAGGAAAGTGGCTCGACCATCAATATTGCCGGCAACGAAAATCTCACCGGACCGATTAGTGCCTTAGCTACGAGCACTACCAGTGCTGCGGTCACCGGAAACGACAGTACCAGTCAGGGCTCAGCGGGAGTCGTTGGTTCCAGCACAAACGGCATAGGAGTGTCGGGCACCGGCATCACTGGGCTGTTGGGCACAGGCGAGGGAAGCGACGGCTATGGAGTCTATGCCAGCGGGAACACCGGAGTCTACGGCGCTGGCTACGCCGTGGGGGTTTACGGCGCCAGCACGAGCAGCACGGGCGTGGTTGGCATAAGCACGGACTACGCTGGCGTTTACGCCTCCGGCGGTGCCTATGGAGTGTATGCCGCCACCACCGCCAACAGCACCCCTGGACTATACGCGCAGGCTAACACTGGCGGTTGGGCAGTCGACGCTTATAACACCGGAAGCGGTACTGGAGTTCTCGCGGGGAGCCACAGCGGCTGGGCAGCGTGGTTCAACGGAAATGTGGATGTCGATGGCAATCTCTCCAAAGCCGGCGGTTCGTTCAAGATCGATCACCCGCTCGATCCCGCCAACAAATATCTCTACCACTCGTTCGTCGAATCCCCGGACATGATGAACATCTACAACGGCAACGTGACCACCGATGCGCAGGGCGATGCCCTAGTTCCTTTGCCGGAGTGGTTTGAGACCTTGAACCGCGATTTCCGCTATCAACTCACCGTAATCGGCCAGTTCGCGCAGGCAATCGTGGCCAGTGAGATAGCTGACGGTCGATTCAGTATCAAGACGGATAAACCCAACGTGAAGGTTTCCTGGCAGGTGACCGGCATCCGGCAAGATGCCTGGGCCAATGCTCATCGCATTCCCGTCGAACAGGAGAAGCCAGAGGTTGAGCGCGGTTTCTACCTGCATCCTGAACTTTACGGCGCGCCGGAAGAGAAAGGCGTGCTATGGGCGCGTGATCCGCAAGCGATGAAGCACTGGAAAGAAGCCCGCAGCAATCCTGTAAGGGCTGCCCAGACGAATATCCCACCCAAACCGTAGCTGAGCGTCCCGGGTCTCGCGTTCCTGCGAGACCCTTTTTTCCTGCGCACCGTCCAGGGTCTGCACAGCCATCCAGAAATTTGTTTGTCCTCCTTGTCGTTTTTTTCCATCCGTTTCCGATTTCATAAGTAGAGGGGAATTGTAACGAGGAATCCGCAGTTGTCAGAAATCGGACAGTGCCTGCGGGTTCCTCGTTGCAGTAGCGCCTGGAAAAAAGGAGAATTGTTATGTCGCGCATAAAGTTATCTCTCAGTGTTTGGCTTCTCTTGATTTGCTCTGCAGTTTCGCTCTGCGCGCAGCAAGTAGCTCTGGCTGCTGCGAACGCAGTTGTGCCGCCTATGGTCAAGTTCAGCGGCGTATTAACTGACACCAATAACAAGCCACTGACGGGCACAGTGGGTGTCACGTTTTCTCTCTACCAAGGATCTCAGGGCGGCGCTGCTCTCTGGGTAGAAACTCAGAACGTAATCGCCGACAAAACTGGCCGCTATACAGTCATGCTCGGATCCAGCACCAGCCAAGGGCTGCCATCGGATGTGTTCAACTCAGGCGAAGCACGCTGGTTGGGAGTACAGATACAAGGACAGGCAGAGCAGCCACGGACCGTGCTGATGAGCGTGCCTTACGCGCTGAAAGCGGCGGACGCGGAAACGGTCGGAGGCTTGCCAGCATCTGCCTTCCTGAAGGCTGCTGGGAGCGGAACTGCAAGTGGAAACACTACGAGCCAACCAGTGGCGGGAATCACCGGCACCGGCACGGCGAACCATATAACCAAATGGCTAAGCCCGACCAAGCTGGGCAACTCGAACATCTTCGATGGTGCATCTGGCAAAGTAGGTATCGCAACCGCATCGCCGGGGGCCACTCTTGACGTTAACGGTTCGGCCATCGTGCGGGACAACGCCACGGTGAATGGGAGTGTTACCGCTGGACCGATCACGGCTACCTCCTCTAGTTCTGGCGGTACCGGGGTATTTGCCAACGCCGGTTCCAGCACCGCCAGTAACGGGGTGATCGCCCTTGGTGCCACCGGCGTAGCAGGTTACACGACAGTTGCTGGTAGCATCGCACTGTACGGCAATGCGGGAAACAGCACTGGCAGCAATGGCGTGGTCGGCTATGGTGCCACCGGGGTGGCGGGCAACAGCACCATTACCGGCAGCTACGGAACGTACGGTAGCGGTTCCACCGGGGTGTGGGGCAACAGCACCGGCACTGGCGCAAATGTGGGAGTGTTGGGATTGGGCGCTACCGGCGTCCAGGGCGTTGGCAACACTTGGGGAGTTCTAGGGCAATCAAGTAGTACTAGCGGCAGCGGTGGAGGCTTTAGCAACTCCACTACTGGAGACGCTCTGTTCACCTACAATCAAAGCGGCGGCTACGCGGCGTTTTTCGATGGTGATGTTGACGTCGACGGCAACCTTTCCAAAGCTGGTGGTTCGTTCAAGATCGATCACCCGCTCGATCCCGCAAACAAGTACCTCTATCACTCTTTCGTCGAGTCGCCGGACATGATGAACATCTACAACGGCAATGCGACCACGGACGCGCAGGGCGGCGCGGTGGTCCAACTGCCCGAATGGTTTGAGACTTTGAACCGTGATTTCCGCTATCAACTCACGGTCATGGGCCAATTCGCGCAGGCCATCGTTGCCAGCAAAGTCGCCAACCATCAATTCACTATCAAGACGGATAAGCCCAATGTTGAAGTCTCGTGGCAAGTGACCGGCATTCGCCAGGATGCGTGGGCTAACGCTCACCGCATTCCGGTCGAGGTAGCGAAAGCTCCAGCCGATCGCGGACTTTACTTGCATCCCGAACTTTTCGGCGCGCCTGCGGAGAAGTCCATTGCGCTGGCACACCACCCGATGATGCTGAAGATGATGAAGCAGCAAGCGGTTGAACAGCAAGCGCCTAAACAACCGCAAGCGCCTAAACAACAGCAAGCGGCTAAATAACAACCGCAATTCGGCGACGAGGGGTCCCACCTTTTGGAGAACCTCCAAGAGGTGGCGACCTCATGGTCGGGTAGCAAACACTTGCTGGATTGCTCTGGATCAAAGTCCAACCTTTCCGGCCAATCCCATCAAGCGTGCGCCTTGCGGGATTTGGATTTTGGGGACCTTGACTCTGGAATCTTGGCCTCTTTGGGCTCCTTGCGTTTCTCTTCGGTATCGACGGAGAACAGCATGAAGTGGTCAAAACTGTGGCGCCGGAAGTAGCGGTGCTTGCGGAAGTCGAAGTAAAGCTCAGCGTTCTTGGGCAACCAGAGTTGGGCCTTGCTCTTTGGAAATCGGACCGGAGCATACTCCACGGTCTGATGTTCGCTAAGCAATTGAATTTCCTTGATCGGCACCATCAAATCCGACTCCAATCGAACGATCTGGAAAGTGTCCGCGGAGACCCAGGCCCGTCCCTTCAGGCTGACGTCGTACTCTCTGCCGCCGACAATGTAGGCTTGAATGCGGTGCGGCTGGTTCTCCCGTTGCTGAAAATGAACTAGCCACGTGGCCTTCTCATTCCAGGTGCCTAAACCTTCGCAGTTCATTTCGAAATCGCTGCGAATGTCGGGGTGGAAGATCAATGCCATCGTCGGCAAGCCACGCGTCGCGATCTGATCGGGGAAATCTTCCGTCCCCGAACGCCCACTACGATACTCGTCGACCACGAATCTGCCCGGCTTCGGTTCTGCGATGGATGCAACATAGTCGAACCGGACCGTAGTATGTTTCTTGGAAATTCCTGCCTGGTCGATTTCCTCATGGTACACATCTTCGACGGCGTCGAATTTCGCCAAGTCGTCCACCAATTCCTTGACCCGCTCGCCCGCCTGCTCAATTACTTTTTCGGTTGGGCAGGAGACGCCAGACGCCACCTGGGGCTTGGTGTCATCGACGCCAGCCGGGCCCCAACTCTTCATCATCAGTACGGGGTCGGTGGCGGCTATGATCGGGTTCATTGCCGGCGAAATGGATGGACGTGCGCCCGCTTCATCCGGTTCTTGGGACTGCCGCTTCTCGAGATGCGCGACCAACTGGTGAACCTCCGACGCATGCGGATCGGTTGGCGCCGCCTTCAAGAATGTATCCAGCACCTGAATTGCCTGGGAGTAACGCTGCTGATCGGCCAGCGCCTGGCCCAGAATCAGTTGAGCCGCATTCGCCGCACCCGCTCCTCTTTCAATCGCAAGCTGGGCTTGCGCTTGCGCCCTCTCGAAGTCCTTCTGCCGCAGATAGGCTTCAGCCAGAAGATAATGCGCCATCCAGGATTCCGGGTCGGTCGCAACCGCCTGTTGCAGTGGGACTCGAGCCGCAGCAGCATCGTTACGTTGGAGTTGCACTCGTCCCAGCAACGTGAGCGCCTGAACATTGTGCGGCGCCAGCCGGGTGGCACTGGCGAGATAACTCTGCGCCCGCTCCATATCCTGCTTCTGAAAATAAAGATAGCCCAGCAGGAAATTCACTTCTGCATTGTCAGGATCCGCGCTGTAAGCAGCGTCGAGCTTCTTCTGCGCTTCGTCCAGCTTCGAGGACTTGAGCGCAGCCAAGCCATGCAGCATGTTCCTGCGTACCTTGCCGGGCATCTCTTTGACATTCACCGCGCCCAGATCGACTGCCTCGGGATCTCGCGATAGCGTCACCTCCATCTGGTTTGTGACAATGCTGCCGCTGATCATCACTTCCTGGTGCGAAGTCAAATACCCGGTCGCGCTTACTGCCAGGTCATACTGGCCCATCTGCAAGTTGACGATCGTGGCTGCGGAGTCATCCTCCGTAACTTGAGCCTGTATCTGCCCGGTAACCTTGTTCGTGAGTTGCACCAGGGCCTGACGATCGAGCGCTTTTCGCTTCTCATCGCGCACCACCAGTTGGATGATGGTACCGTTGCTCTGGACCGCCAGGCGGCCGACGGTGGTGGCTGTGCTCGGGATGGAACTGGGGGTCGGAGCGCCGCGCTGGGCGAAGGCGCTGGCTCCGGGCAGCATCGACATTAATCCGATGGCAACTACTTTGAAGACTCGTGCATTCATGTGACCTCGCAAATGGGGCAGGCAGGCGCAGCCAGTCTCTCATTGCTTGTTCCCGAGGTCAATGAAAACTGCAGCAAGAATGGCATCGGGGATCAAGTTTCAACGTCGGTTGACCCTTGGCCTCACTCGTCTCAGCAAAATGATTTCGCGAGCCCGAACGGTTTTTGGAAGCGACAGCTCCCAATTGGTTGTCACAATAACATCGAGCTTCTGGTTTGTGAGGGATGCATCCTCTAAATCTTGTCAATACGTGAAAAGCACCCAAATCCGTCCAACTCGTGAAGTCAAAGGAATTGGGAGAAAAAGCGGGGAACTGGTTCCCAGACGGGAAGTGCGGACCGGCGGCATAGGAACGAAGGAAATCCCGCCCAAGGGGGGAGCTTGGACGGCCAGTCCGGCGGCCGTTGCGGAACTTGGGTCTACTTTGTACCCGCCATCTTGGATTTGGCGGTGTGACCCTTCAATTCGATTACGATCACATCCATTGCAGTGTCGCTGGTATTTTCCGGTAAGTGGGTGACGGCAGCCTCGTATTGCGCGTCGCCGGCCTTGACGTTAAAGGTCTGCGTCTTCCCGTCCGGAAACGTGAACTGCCCGTTGCCATCGGTGAGGAATACGGCAGCGGTGGCGGGATGACTGTGCATAACCGACTTCTCGTGGGGACCATAGTGCGCCTTAAGAATCCGCACCTGATCGTTTTCTGTGATAACGGTGTAATGCTTGGGATCAACTTTGACCGCATCTTGCGCCGAGACGATGCGCGCGAGACTGAGGCAGGCTAACGCCAGACTACACAGTCCTAGTGGTATTCGCATTTTTGCTCCTTGTATTTTTTGTTTCAGAAACGGGCCAACCTTACGCTTGGAACATCGCAATGTCAACCAAACAAGGCCGCCCGGGAAAATTGAGGGGTGGCCTATCCTAACGTCGTGCTCTTCGACGTTCGGGTGGGGACTTTGGCTTCAATCTGACACTCGCGCGGAAATGATCCTTTGAAAGGGCCCGGCTTCAGCGGGTCCGTTTACGACCCCCGTGGACACCGGGCTTTAGCCCCTGAGGGATCTGTCTACGCGACGGGGGAGAGACAAGCGCCCCAGAAATCGAATCGCAGCGGACAGCGCGTCGCCGGGAACAGACGGGTGTCTTCCGGCATCAACGCCTAGGTTAGCCGTCCAGAGGCATCGATGAGGGCAGGATAGCGGTCAGCGGGGAGGCAACACTCCGTCCGATTAAAAAAAGCTGTTCTGTTGAAGCATTCTCGTTATAACATTATTAGTTGCTTCGTCATAGCACTCCTGGCATTTTCTAAACTGGGTTTGTACATTGCCAAATGAGGGTAAAACTATGGCGACTATCCGTCCGCTCGCCATCCAAATCTCAAAGACGCCCGGAATGCGTTTCGCCGTAGCTTTGTTGGCGACTGCAGTGGCCTTACTGGCTCGTCTGGCGCTAAATCCCTTTCTGGGCGACTCCGTCCCGTACATCATGCTCTTTCCGGCGGTAGCTTTCTGTGCGTGGTACTGTGGGATCGGCCCGTCGATCCTGGCTGCAATTGTTGCCCTCATCGGGGCGCGGTATTGGTTCATTCCGCCAGCACACTCGCTTGGCATCGTCGGCACGCCACAGGTGATCGGTATCGTGGCATTCTTGTTAGCTTCCGGTGTCCTCGTGGCGATGGGAGAAGCCCGCCGCCGTCGTGAGGGAGTACTGTGGGCCGCGCAGCGAGAACTGGAAGAAGCGGTAAAGGAACGTACCGTAGAACTCGATAGGACCAATCAAAACCTGCGCGAACTCTCGGCACGTTTGATGCAATTGCAAGATGACGAGAGACGGCGCATCGCCCGCGAGTTGCACGACAGCGTGGGGCAGATGCTGGCAGCGCTAGGAATGAACCTGGCTACGGTGGGAACCGACATCGAACGCCTGGCGAAGACCGCCAATGCGATCAACGACAGTGCGGCTTTGGTGCAGGAACTCAGCAAAGAGGTCCGCACGATTTCTCACCTGCTTCATCCACCCCTGCTGGATGAAGCGGGACTTGCTTCGGCCCTCCGTTGGTACATTGACGGGTTCGCCCAACGTAGCAAGATTAAAGTCGATTTGGAGGTTCCCGAGGATTTTGACCGGCTCGCACGCGAGTCGGAAACGGCGATTTTCCGGACCGTGCAGGAATGTCTCACGAATATTCATCGCCACTCGGAAAGCCCAACCGCCAGGATTCGCATTACCGCCTCTGACGGCCACGTTTGCGTAGAGGTCGAGGATCGAGGCAAGGGCATCCCGCCGGAAAAGCAATTTGAGCTGACCTCGACGGGTACGCCCGGTGTGGGAATTCGGGGCATGCGAGAGAGATTCAGGCAACTGGGCGGCAGCCTCGACATCCATTCAAGCGGCAAGGGTACACTAATCGTGGCGCGGTTACCGGTGGCCGTTGTGTCTGGAAGTTCAGCCGCGGCGTGAAAGCGCGGAATGCCTGACCTGTGCGTTCCGTCGGGGTCCAAATTGATTCCAGTATGTTCGCTGTGCATCCCAATTTGGGCATCGCGTGCGAGGGATGTGACGGACGAACTTGTTCGGGCCCAGCAGGTCGCCTAGGCTACGCTGGGGCCCGTGGTGTAACTGGGAGCACAATGGCCTGTCCAGCTACAAGGTGCGGGTTCGAATCCCGTCGGGTCCACGGCGTTCCCCGACTTTGGTCGGGAAGCTGACGGGGAATCTGAGGGCAGGCAGACTCCCCAAGTAACCTTGACTTCCAATCTGCGTCTATCGATAATCAATCTGGTAGCTGGACAGGTTACACCCCGGGCCAACAACGGCCCGGGGTTTGTTTTTTGAGCGCGATGAGAGCCGTACAGACCGCCAGCGCTCCGCTTTGTGATCGTAGTTGGGGTCGAAGTCAATGGAGCCGAATGTCTTGAGGATGCTAGTTGCGCGGCTTATGCTTGCCTGAACTTTGCGAGTTTGCTGAACTCTTCGTTGACTTCGATCTTTGCCTTTGCCACTTGGAAGCCGTTACGCCTCGAGCGGCATGGCTGAGAGCCATACGCTTCCAGAAGGGGGGTATCCAGAAGGACAGCCGAGATCCGTAGCCGCCAAGCGGCGTCAGAATGCAACTCACGGCGCAAGCCGTGGGAAAAAGCCGGAAACACACAAAGCCCCAGCGGGGCGAAAGAAAACCCGCACGCATTGGAAGCGCGACTTCACCCTACTTTTTTCCTTGACCACGCGATTCCAATAGAGATAACATATTGCATAGTAAATTTGCTGTTAGATAACAGCGGTGATTCCAGCTCTTTGACAATTTAGGGATTCGCGTAAGTCCTTTAGAAGGGATATTTTAGAGGATATCCCCGATGACTGTCTGTTTTCATAGACTTATGAAGCCGGGATATCCCCTCGCTAAGTCCTTTAGAAGGGATATTTTAGGTGGGTATCTCTTTTCCCGACTCAATCGATTCATAGATTTAGGCGGAAAACGCATTTTTGAGGTATATACCCCAGGCCGCCCAAAAGACAGCGTAGGCCAACTCGCCGCAGACTTAGGAAAGTTTGCTGCCCGCTCCGCGATCCAGCAGCCACAGCAATTTGCCATCCGCGGGGCGCACTTTTTGCGATGGCAAGTTGGCACTCTCGTTCTTCAACACTTCCCGAACGATATCGGCTTTGTCTGAGCCGCTCACCAGGAACATGAGACACGCTGCTCGATTGAGAACCGGCAGCGTCAAGGTGATGCGGTAGGTCTGGAATTTCTCCACCCAGTTGGCGACCACCAGACGACTCTGCTCATTCAGAGCGGCGGTGCCGGGGAAGAGCGAAGCGGTGTGGCCGTCGGGGCCCAGTCCCAGCAGAACCAGATCAAAGCGCGGAAACTCGCCGGGTCGCGAGCCGAAGAACTTCTGTAGAGTTTGTTCGTAAGCACGGGCAGCGGCATCTGCGTCTTTTTCCTCGGTTCGGACGCGGAACACATGGTCGTCCGGAACCCTCGCGAACAGCCCCGTTTCCCGAGCCATGCGATAGTTGCTATCAGGGTGGTCGGGCGGCACAAAGCGTTCATCGCCAAAGAAAAAGAAAATCTTCTCCCAGGTGATGTTTGGGATGGAGCCGCTGGCAAGGAGCGCATACAGACTCTTCGGCGTCGAGCCGCCAGAGAGGGCGACAGAGAACCTTCCACTGCTCCGGACCGCCTGCGAAGCGAGCGTGACGAATTCGGTCGCGGCTGCCTGCAACAATTCGGCAGGAGTGTTCAGGATGCGGATTTCTGGAGTGAGCGGCATGGGGAGATTTAGGTTGTTCCGTTGGCCGCGGCGCAGCGTGCCGCTCCCATCAAAGCGGTTTTGTCATTGATGATGACTTTGACCGGGATGGCTTCTAGCAGTGGCTGCATGCGGCCTTTGCCGACGAAAGCGTGCATGAACAAAGGCCCGGACAGTTTGGTCAGCATCTTGGGAGCGATGCCGCCGCCCAGGTAGACTCCGCCCGTGGCCATGACCTTAAGCGCGAGATTGCCCGCTTCCGCCGCAAAAACGGAGACGAACAAATCCAGTGCCTGTTCGCACAGCGAGCAGCCACCCTCGAGCGCAGCCCGAGAAATGGCCGCCGCAGGGTCGTTGTGCGCCATCTCGTCGGCGAGCCACTGCGGCTCGGTTCCGCGCCCGCTGTCGCGCAGAAAGTGAAACACGTTTACCAGGCCGGGCCCGGAGACAATCCGCTCATAGCTGACGTGTCCGTAGCGGCCTGACAAGTAGCGAAATAACTCGATCTCCAATTCGTTGCGGGGCGCGAAGTCGGAATGGCCCCCCTCGGTGGCGAAGACGCGATATTGTGAGCCGTCCCAATACATGCCAGCCTCGCCGAGCCCGGTACCAGCGGAGATGACGGCCTGATTGCCGGCCGGATTTCCTTTTACCTGGTTCAATGAGACCACATCCTCAGGAGACAACGTAGCGATGCCCCACGCATTGGCTTCGAGATCATTGATCAGAACTGTCTTTTTCAAATTGAGCTCATCGGCGAGGCGCGCGGACTCGATCACCCACGGGAGGTTGGAGGTTTCCACTCGTCCATTGCGAACCGGGCCAGGTACGCCAAAACAAGCGGCATCGGGATGCAGCTTTGACGTCTCGACGAACTTGGATACGATCTGATCCAAGCCAGTGTATTCGCGGCTGGGGAACACGGATGAGGAAACCACGCGGAAATGGCCGTCCTGAACATCGAAGAACGCCAGCCTTGCATTCGTCCCTCCGACGTCGCCTGCCAGGATCATTTTTCGAAGTTCCTCCAGTGACGGCCGTCGCGCTCGAGCAACTCATCGGCGTCTTTTGGTCCCCATGAGCCAACCGGATAGTTGGGGAAATTGCGCGGCGGCAGCGCCTTCCATACATCGAGAGCGGGACTTACTACGCACCAGCCCGCTTCGACCATGTCAGCTCGCTGAAAAAGGGTTTGATCGCCGATCATGCAATCGTGCAACAGCCGCTCGTAGCCGGTGCTCGGCTGCATGCCGAAATAGTCGGCGTATTCAAAATTCATGTCCACCGCGCCCAGTCGCATGATGGGTCCGGGAACTTTCGCGGCAAATTGCAATGAGATGCCTTCCTCGGGCTGAATGTGCAGCACTAGTTGGTTGGGCATCAGGTTTTCCACCGGCGTATCGCGGAACAAGACGAAAGGCGCCCGGCGGAACTGGATCACGATGTGTGTATTCTGCGCCGCTAAACGTTTGCCAGTGCGCAGGTAAAACGGAACGTCCGCCCAGCGCCAGTTGTCAATCATGAGCTTCATGGCAACAAAGGTTTCGGTTCTAGAATCGTGCGGCACATCCTCTTCGTCACGATAGCCGGGCACGTGCTGGCCCTCCATCATTCCGGGACCATATTGTCCCCGAACGGTTTTGGTGAGCACTTCCTCCGAGCTCCATCCTTGAATGGCATGCAGTATTTTTGCCTGCTCGTCCCGAACCGCGTCTGCGTGAAACGAGATTGGCGGTTCCATCGATGTCAGGCTGATCAGTTGCATGATGTGGTTTGGCACCATGTCGCGCAACGCGCCCGCCTGATCGTAATAACTGCCCCGTCCTTCTACCCCCACGGTCTCGGCCACCGAAATCTGAACGTGATCGATATAACGGCGATTCCAGATGGGCTCGAAGATTCCGTTGGCAAATCGAAAGGCCAAAATATTTTGGACCGTCTCTTTGCCAAGGTAGTGATCGATGCGATAGATCTGCTTTTCCTTGGCTACCTTTAGCAGTTGCTGGTTCAGGATCCTGGCCGAATCCAAGTCATGCCCGAAAGGCTTTTCAATGATGACACGCCGCCAGTGCTGATTGTTTTCTTCCATCAGCCCAGCCTCGGCTAACTGCTCTACGATCGGGCCAAAGAACCTCGGTGCAGTGGCCAGGTAGAAGAAAAAATTGCCATGGGTGGTGTGGTCCTGATCGACTTTCTGCAAAAAGTCTTTCAGCTGCGAATAAACATTCTTGTCATCGAACTCGCCGCTTATGTAATACAAACGCTTGCAAAACCATTCGACGATATCCTGATCAACATCCCCGCCCGCGTAGTGTTTCAAATCAGCAACGACCTTTTGGCGAAATTGGTCGGTCGACATGGCGCCATGGGACAAACCCACAATGGCAAACTCGCGGGAAAGCAAATCGGCTTTCGCGAGATTGTAAAGCGCCGGAATGAGCTTGCGGCTGGTGAGATCGCCGCCCGCGCCGAAAATTACCATGACACATGGATCGGCGGGCCTGGCGGTGCGTTTGGTTTGGGGAGCTGCCACTACTTCTGCTTGGGCCATGACTTTGTCTCCTCGTCGATCAATCGGTGAGCAAGCCTATGCAGTTTTTTTCGCGGCCACGCTGGGCTCCACGTGTCCGCCGAATTTCTGGCGCATGGCGGAAAGAATTTTCTCTGCAAAAGTGTGTTCCTGGCGCGAACGGAAACGGACGAACAGCGCCGCCGAGAGCACATCCACCGGAACCGCTTCGTCAATCGCCGCCTGGATTGTCCATCTGCCCTCACCCGAGTCCTGAACAAATCCAGTGTACTCGGAGAGCGTAGGATTCTCAGCCAATGCCATCGCTGTGAGATCGAGCAGCCATGAACTGACTACGCTTCCGCGCCGCCACACTTCGGCGACGTCCGCGAGATTTAAATCATACCGCTGATCTTCGGGTATTTCCTTGCTGGTGGCATTGCGGAAGATGTCGAAGCCCTCCGCGTACGCCTGCATGAGTCCATACTCGATGCCGTTGTGCACCATTTTTACGAAGTGTCCAGCGCCGGATGGACCGCAGTAAATATATCCCTCTTCGGCCGTTCCCGGCATGTTCTCCCGGCCGGGAGTGCGGGGAATGTCGCCACGGCCTGGGGCCAGCGTTTTGAAAATAGGATCGAGATACTGTACGGCTTCCTTGGGCCCGCCGATCATCATGCAATAGCCGCGCTCCAGCCCCCACACTCCGCCGCTGGTACCCACGTCGACGTAGTGGACGCCTTTGTCCTTTAGCTGCTTGGAGCGGCGAATGTCGTCTTTGAAATAAGAGTTCCCGCCGTCGATGAGAATGTCGCCGGCCTGAAACTTCTGCGAGAGCGTTTGCACAGTTTGTTCGGTGGGACCGCCTGCCGGAACCATTAGCCAGGCGACGCGGGGCTTCCCTAGTTTGCTGGTGAAATCCTCAAGCGAAGCCGACGCGACCGCGCCCTCCGCGACGATGTGCTTCACATTTTCTGCGCTCAGGTCGGTGACTACAATTTCGTGTCCGCCCCGCATCAGGCGGCGGGTCATGTTCCCGCCCATTCTTCCCAGACCGACCATTCCCACCTTCATACGCGCTCCATGCCCATATTAAATCGTTTTTATAGTTCTGACGACTGCGATTGCGGCTTTCGCCGGCGGCGAGGGCAAGATGCCCTTAAGTTTGTTTGCTCACTTTTGCCGCGGTCTGCGCGTTCGAGCTTTTCTCTACGGCTTCGAGCAGTTTCTCGAAAGCTTCAGCAAAGAGGCGGACGCCGTCGTCGGTGAGCTTATCGGTAACTTCTTTCATGGAAATTCCAAGCTTGCCGACGGTGTCCATGGTGCGATTGGCCCCTTCAACGTCTTCGGTCAAGCTGGGCCGAGGCCGCCCATGATCGCGGAAGGCATCCAGGGTCGCCGGCGGGATCGTATTCACGGTGTCGGGCCCGATCATTTCTTCCACGTACAGGACATCGCTGTATTTGGGATTCTTGGTGCTGGTACTGGCCCAGAGCACGCGCTGGGTCTGCGCGCCCTTCGAAGCTAACGCCTGCCAGCGGTCGCCGCTGAAGATCTTCTGATAGCTGACGTAGGTTTGTTTGCCATTCGCAATCGCGACCTTGCCGAGAAGGCTCATCAATTGCTCCTGCTCGCTCGGATCTTTGGAGGCCTTGAGACGCTCACCGACAATGGCATCGATGGAGTTGTCGATGCGGCTGATGAAAAAGCTCGCTACGCTGGCCATTTTGCTGACGTCGCCTCCGTGCGCCGCCAATTGTTCGAGGCCGGCGATGTAAGCCTCTGCCACACGTTTATAAACTTCCTGCGAGAACAGCAAGGTCACATTGATGTTGATACCTTCACTGATTAATTGCCGGAAGGCGGGTATGCCCTGGGCGGTGCCGGGAACTTTGATCATGATGTTCTCGCGGCCGACGCTTTTCCATAACCGTCGCGCTTCCGCCAGCGTGCCCTCGGTGTCGCGAGCGAGATAGGGCGAGACTTCGAGGCTGACGTATCCGTCGCGGCGTTTCGAGCTGTCGTAGACCGGGCGCAGAAAATCGGCGGCATCCTGAATATCGCGGATGGCAAGAATCTCATAGCGAGCCTTGGCGTCGAGCTCAGTCTTTGATTGCAGAGACTGCAGAATGTCTGTGTAATCAGTGCTGCCGACGATGGCCTTTTCGAAGATCGACGGATTCGAGGTCATACCGCGAAGGCCGTCTTCTTCAATCAGGCGCTTCAGTTCACCGCTGGTGAGCAGATTGCGGCGGATGTAATCCAGCCAAACCGATTGGCCGTATTTCAGCAGATCTTTTAAGGGATTGGTAGCTTTTGCGGTCTCGAGAATTCCGGTTGCCATGGTACTTCTCCTCTTGAAAATTGGCTGCGGGACAGGCGGGATGCCCGTCCTCCAGTCTTTATTATTTCGATTGCGCGATGGCTGCTCGCGCTGCCTCTACCACTTTTTCGGGCGTGAACCCAAACTTCTTTAGCACATCCTTGATCGGCGCGGAGGCTCCGAAGCGGTGCATGCCGATCATTTTTCCGGTTGGCCCAACATACTGTGACCAGCCGAATGTGGCCGCGGCCTCGACCGATACTCGTGCTTTCACCGCCGGGGGCAAGACCTGGTTTTTGTATTCATCGCTCTGGGCTTCGAAGATGCCCCACGATGGCATGCTGACTACGCGCGCCTTGATGCCTTCGGATGTGAGCTGCTCGTAGGCCGTTACGCAAAGAGAAACTTCGCTTCCGGTTGCAATGAGAATGACGTCCGGTTTGCCATCGGATGCGTCGGCGAGGATGTATGCTCCCTTCGCCACACCCGCGGCTGAGGCGTACTTCGAACGGTCGAAGGTCGGAAGCGGTTGCCGCGTCAGCACCAGTACCGCGGGCTCATGCTTTTTTTGCATGATAATCTTCCAGGCTTCCACCACTTCGTTAGCATCCGCCGGCCTCAGCAATAGCAAACCAGGAACCGCGCGGAGCGTGGCCAGTTGCTCGATCGGCTGGTGAGTGGGGCCGTCCTCGCCTAAGCAGATGGAGTCATGGGTATAAATAAAGATGGATGGAATTTCCATCAGCGCGGCCAGCCGCACCGACGGTTTCATGTAATCGTTGAAGTTGAAAAACGTCCCTCCAAAGGGACGGATCTTGGATACGGCCAAACCGTTCAGAGCTGCGGCCATTCCATGTTCACGAACTCCGAAGTGCAGATTGCGTCCGCCATAGCTGCCGGGTTGAAAGTCTCCGGAGCCTTCAAACTTCAGCCGCGTCCTGTCCGAGGTCGCCAGATCTGCCGAGCCTCCTACCAGCCATGGAATATTTTGTGCGAGCGCGTTTAACACTTTGCCGGAACTGTCGCGCGTGGCCATACCCTTAGCGTCCGCAGGGAACGTTGGCAGGTTCTTGTCCCATCCATCAGGCAGGTCGCGGCGCTGCATGCGGTTGATTTCGTCTGCCAGTTCGGGGAACTTCTTTGTGTATTCAGCGAAGGATGCTTGCCACTTCTGCTGCAGATCATGTCCGCGCTTGCCGATCCCCTGGCGGAAATTCTCCAGCACACCATCGGGCACGAGGAACTTCGCATCTTCGGGCCAACCGTAGTTTTTCTTGACCAGCCGAACCTCTTCTTCTCCTAACGGTTCACCATGCGCTTCACTAGTATCTTGTTTGTGCGGCGATCCGTATCCGATGTGGCTGTTCACAACGACGAGCGTAGGGCGATCGGTCGTCTGCAGAAAGTTGTTATAGGCCTTCGCCAGCATACCGAGATCGTTCGCATCGGTCACGTGGAGTACGTTCCAGCCATAACCCTGGAAGCGCTCGCCCACATCCTCCGTGAACGAAGCGTCGGCGGGACCATCCAGCGTGACGCGATTATTGTCGTAAATCCAGCACAGGTTGGGGAGCTTCAAATGGCCGGCCAGCGATGCGGCTTCGCTGCCCACGCCTTCCATAAGGTCGCCATCACCGCAGAAAGCGTACACGTTGTAGCTGAATATTTCGAAGCCCGGGCGATTGAAATTCGCGGCAAGCCATTGGGAGGCAATTGCCATGCCTACGCTGTTTCCGATGCCTTGACCCAAAGGGCCGGTCGTAGTTTCTATGCCAGCGGTCAGCCGGTACTCGGGATGTCCGGGGGTTCTGCTGTCGATTTGGCGAAACCTCTTGATGTCATCCAGAGTAACGGCGAAATCCCCGGTCGACTCATATTCTGGATTCACCCCGCGAACCTCGCACAAATACAGCATCGCGTACAGCAACATGGAGGCGTGTCCGTTTGAGAGCACAAAGCGATCGCGGTTAGGCCAGACGGGATTTGCAGGGTCGAAGCGCAGGAACTGTTGCCACAAGCAGTAGGCCACGGGCGCCAACCCCATTGGGGCGCCGGGGTGGCCGGAGTTGGCTTTTTGAACCGCATCGATTGCCAGGGTGCGAATGGTATTAATGGTCAGGGTGTCCAGTTGCTTGCTGGTCAGTAACGTTTGCTCGCTCGCTACCATAAAAGCTTCTCCCTTCGGTTGCAGTTGTTGTTGTGCTTACCGCCGGCGTAGACTTCGCTTCTCAGCCAGTGAAAACGGAGAGATTTCCCCACATCAGGCAGTTTATCAAGCTTTCGAAGGGCGCGTGCGGACGATCAGATCCCAAAATCAACAAATCGCTTCTATACAAACTCCACCCTTATTTATGATAACGCAGGAGAGACAAAGATTCAGTATAGGTTGGGGTCTTTTTTGCGGGGTTTAGTTGGAGGATTTGCCCGGACAATTCACGATCGTAGCATCGACGCTGCTTTTGGAATAAGGCGCTAGCGCTTCATTTGCGCCAGGTAGCCTTGTTGGCTTTGGTAGCTCTTGGTGGTGCTCTCTACGAATTTCAAGAATTGCCGCAGGTTTTCGCGTTCGCATGGTTCCATAGCGTCGAACTTCAAGCGAACTCCAAAGCTGGGATTGCTTCGAGTAACAATTCCGTTGAGGATCAGACCTTTCACCCAGATTTTTCCGTTAGCCACCCACAATCCGATTTCGAGCTTTACTCCGGTCTTGACGGGCGTCGCCGTTTCCACGAACCCTCCGCCCAGACTGGTGTTTGACAGGTTGCCCCAGACTGGCGTCGGCGAACCATCCACACATAACTCGACGGCGACAAAACACTTCATTCGCGGATAGCGCCGCCGATCTTGACCCCAACATGGGGTGAAGATGTCTGGCTCAAAAGGTGGAGTCGCCGCGGGCGTGGTCGCGACTGGCTGCTCCGTTGAGGGCCCAGGAGACGCTGCGGGCTGTTCACTTGGCGCCGCACCCTTGATCTTGCGCATAGTCTCAAGCAGCACCTGGTCGCGCCGGGCGGGTTCGGCATCACGATAAGACTGCAGCAGTTCTCCGAGATGGCTTACGACGTCGGGGTCAGTGAGAAGCTTGGTCCAGTCGCTTCCGCGCGGAGAGCTCTTGATTTCAGTCATTCGTTTGGCTCAACAATTTAACGGGACTCGCACGGCATGCCCACACACGCTAGAGTGGGGCAGGAATGTCCTCGGGACAAGATGACCGTAGTGTGGCGTTATCAGTAACCTTAACTGGATGAGGCAGCCGGTCCTCGGCTTGTTAACCCGATCACAAGAACCGTCAAAGCGCTCACCATCAGCGGAAACCAGACCTGTGCGACCCAGGGGACTGGAATCAGAAACAGCACGTCAAGATCGGTTAGGGAAGCGGGCCATCGCACCGTGGCCCAGAGGCCTGCGTAGTAGGTGATATCCCACAGGGCAAACACCCAAAGAAAGGCCGCCCATCGCGCACTCGTACGCGGAGCCGCGAGCAACGCCACACTCACCAGCATGGCCATCGTGGCCGCCTCGCGATACAGTTCAATGGTGAGAAGGCTCGGGGGAAACTCGGATATGGACTGCTCCTGGTGATAACCCTGCGAGGAATGCTGAAGCTGAGATAGCGTTCCCGTGTACCCGGGCAGCAGACCCACGGCGGCCCGGAGGTAGACGACGACGGCAGCCTCCGCGAAACCAAAGGCGCCGGCAAAGATTGCGAGAACAGTGAGCTGCCGCCAGTTCAGCAGCCCCCTGCGGCGAAATGCGAAGTAGGTGGTTAACGGGATCAGGACCAGCAGATTTACCCACCAAGGTTGTGCCCAAATCTGAAGCTTCTCCATAGAGGAGAAATTCTAAACTGGCCCAGTCATGAAAACGCAGATAAGAGCAAGAACTAGGCGACTACGTTCACTCCTCTGCTGACATCCTGCAAATTGCCCGAGGTCGAACCAACGTCCGCTGCGCTGTTGCCGGTACCACTCAAGTTGACGACGGCGGCTGCCTGACTGACACGAACTTCTTTCGGGGTCACGGCGACAGGCGGGTGCCCGAAAGTATCATGAAGGGAGACAAAAGCCTGCACCGCGCCGGCCAGATTTCCGCTCGCCAGAGCACTGCCGATGGCGCTAAAATCCGCCGCCCGGTCTGATCGGAAAAAGGGGTTATTCCTATCGAGCTGAGTCTTGCTCAACGAGACCAAATTGTTGTAAGCCTGCTTGGCAGCAGCTAAATCGCCGGATAGCACGGCGTCTTTCAACTGCTGCACGTCCGGTTGCCGTGCCTTAAAGTACGCTTGCAGGGACGTGAGAGAGGCGGAAGCCGTGTTAGAAGGCGAAATGTTGCTGAGGTTGATCGCGGACATGAGATTCTCCTTAGAGTTGGTTGGTTAGAACTGATTCACTGACGAGGACTGGTCCCGTCAGTTTTGTCTCTGGCTCCATTTATTTAATGGGCGCATTAGCCAGCCGCTTTAACTCGGATGCGCAGAGAAATAAGGCCCGGTCCGACCATTCAACAGACGTGGATTCGACCCAAATCAAGCGCTCAAACTGATCGGCTGAAACACGTCGCTGGGGCTGGTGGCACTGCTGCTCCCCGGAAAGCCGGATGTGAGCAGCTGCGATCCGCCGCCACCGTGATGCGGGCGGTGATGGTGTGCTGCCACGGGACTCGAATGCTGCAAATTCTGTTGAATCGATGAGTAAGCTTGCCGTGCGCTGGTCAAATTCCCAGACTGGAGATCCGAAGCGAGTTTGCTGAGGTCTTGCGTCAGTTGCACGCTCTGGAGGCCGGAGGTCGTGGCGCTATTCGTCAGAGCGCTGAAAGCTTGTTGAGCGTTACTCAAGTTGCCGGACTGGAGCGCTTGCGTGAGTTGCTGAAATTCGTTTCGCTGCTGCTGGTTCGTGCTTTGCAGGCTGTTGGCTTGGAGCAGTGCGTTCCTGGAAGAGATCGCGGATACAGACATTGGTCAACTCCTCGGATGCCTAGAGATGCTTTCCTAACATGCAAGTCGCTGGCCAGAGTGCCTCGCCGCTGTCCTCGGGTTGAAGCTGTTGATTCTATTTCGAGCTGAGCGTAATTTTCTTGCCGGTACGCTCGCAGGGCTGGAATGCGCAGGCAAGTGCTGCCCTCGGTCGGATTGTAGCCGGGCAAATTGTGCCTAAGGGCCTCAACCATCCCGTTGATTTGGGCTTTCACCTCTGAAATGACAAAACTTTGACAAATCCTTGACAGTCGTAATACCTGAACTCCCCTAACATTTCTGGCGCACGGGCCGCGAGGTTGGGATACCCCCTAACCCAACCTTGAGCTCTTGAACGCTTTGCCAATCGAGGAGGGAGAACAAATGAAACCGCTGAATCGCATACTCCGCCGTTACATTGCGCGTGCCTTTGCGCTCATTCCCATGGTCGCGCTGGCCCTGGCCAGTGCGCATGCCGGCACTATTACGACCATCGCTTCAACCATTCCCAGTAACGGGGATCTTAACCCCTACGGCGTCGCCCGCGTGCCCACCACCACAGGATCGCTGACCAAAGGAAATATTCTGGTCAGCAATTTCAACAACAGCAAGAATCTGCAGGGAACGGGCACGACCATTGTGCAGATCAGCCCGAGCGGGACCGTCACTCTGTTTGCCCAGATCGATGCCAACAACTTGCCCGGTCCGTGCCCTGGTGGAGTGGGTTTGACCACCGCACTGATCGCGCTGCGTACGGGATGGGTCGTCGTCGGCAGCGTTCCAACCACCGACGGAATGTCGGACACCGTGCAAGCCGGGTGCCTGCTGGTATTGAACAGCAATGGTCAGGTGGTCGAAACATTCTTTGGTTCGCTAATCAATGGCCCCTGGGATATGGCGGCGTTTGACGGTGGCAATCACGCCAGTCTCTTCGTCACGAATGTTCTGAACGGTACCGTCGCTGGCGGAGGCAAGATCGTCCATCGAGGAACGGTTCTCCGCCTGGACCTGAATATTCCCCACGGGTCCATGCCGAGCCTGCAGCAGATGACAATCGTTGGGTCAGGTTTCGCGGAACGAACTGATCCCGCGGCACTCGTAATCGGGCCGACTGGACTTGCTCTCAGCCATAACGATGGCCGCGACGACGACGGCCACGGCAGCGACCGAGTACTTTACGTGGCCGACACTCTCAACAACAGAATCGTCGCCATCGAAGATCCGCTGCAACGCAACACCTCCGATGGAACCGGCAAGACGGTTTCCCAAGGCGGGTTTTTAAACGGCCCACTCGGTTTAGAAATTGCGCCCAACGGAGACATCCTGACCGTGAACAGCGGAGATGGAAACCTGGTAGAAACCAAGGTCGAGGGCGGGCACGGGCACCAAGTCAGAAAGGTTTTGCTGGACAACACGAACAACGGAGCAGGCGCCTTATTCGGGCTCATAGACGTGGCCGGCCAGGGCATCTACTTCGTGGATGACGACGAGAACGCTCTAAACCTCTTTCACTGATTCCACTGAGAATTGGATGAATTGAATCCAGCCGAGGCCCACCGCGCCGAAAATGTAGGCGCGGGCGTCCTCGCCCGTGCGGGATCAGAAAGAACGGATGACGCGCACGGAACCATTTCCAGCCCGGCCTCGTATACCATTACAGCGTGGATCGTGCCAATCCCACAACGACGGAAGCCGCGCTTCCGCAAGGAAGCGCCCGGAGGTTTGGTGTCTCGCGCGTTGGAGCACAACTCCGGCGTCAGGGCACCGTGTTTCGCGATCCGGCGTTCGAGGCACTGGCCGCGCTGCGTGCGCACAAGCTTCGTTCGGCGCTGACCCTGCTGGGCGTCACTCTGTCCGTGGCGGTGCTCATCCTTGTCGTGTCGATTATCACTGGGGCAAACCTTTACATTCAGAACCGTGTTGCCAATCTCGGATCCAATGTCTGTCTCGTGGTCCGCTTCCCCATCATCACCAATCAGTCGGACTTCCTCAAAGCGATGCGCCGCAATAGGAACATCACCTGGGAGGACTTCGAGGCTCTGCATGACGGCATGAGGCTGCCTCGGGCCGTCGGCCTGGAAACCCGAACCAACGGCAAAGTCCGCCTGGGAATGCAAGCGTTGGACGATATTAATATCCGTGGGGTGACGGCCAACATTGCCGACATGGATGTGGAGGAACCCGAAACCGGCCGCTACATAACCGATGCGGACAATGACGGCAGATCAACGGTCACTTTCATCGGACAAGACGTGGCCGGGAAGCTGTTTCCCTCGGTCGATCCCATCGGCAAAACGATCTATGTCGACGGTATGGGCTTTCAAGTCGTAGGCGTAGCTAAGCCGATTGGCACTGTCTTCGGGCAATCCCAGGACAATTTTGTGTACCTCCCCATCCGGACGTTCTTGAAACGGTACGGTGAACACGGGCAGAGTCTGGATATGGCCATTAACATTCAGGCGCGAGGCCCGGAATGGATGCGGGAGACCCAGGATGAAGCTCGCACCATGATGCGCGCCCGCCGTCACCTAGATCCCAAGGCCGATGACAATTTTGGCATTCTGGCGTCTGACACAATTATGGGCTTGTGGAAGAACCTGACCGGCGCCATCGCCACCACCATGGTCGGAGTAGTCTCCGTGTTTCTGGTTATCGGCGGCGTGGTGATCATGAATGTGATGTTGGCCAGCGTGACCGAGCGTACGCGCGAAATTGGCGTGCGCAAGTCGCTTGGAGCGCGAAGACGCGACATTCTCATGCAGTTTCTGGTGGAATCCGCAGTGATGTCAGCGGTGGGAGGCGCTACCGGCATTGCCATTGCCTATCTTCTCTCCACGCTGGTAAGGGTGTTTACACCTGTGCCCTCGCAGGTGCCAATCGGCGCGGTAATTTTGTCGCTTGCAGTTTCGACCATTGTGGGATTGTTCTTTGGATTGTATCCCGCGAACCGGGCTTCCAAACTGGATCCCATCGAAGCCCTGCGCTTTGAGATTTAGCACGCTGGCTAGAGACGTAGCAAGCTACGTCTCTACAGAGGAAGATGGCAACTAGAGACGTTGCTCGCAACGTCTCCATTTCGAGGCAACCATGCGGATTGAACTCGGCGAAAGCACGCGTCTGGCCTTTGATTCTCTTCGCCAGCACAAAATGCGGTCGCTATTGACCGTATTGGGCGTGGTCATCGGAATCATGGCCATCGTGGCCGTAGCCTCCATCATGGTCGGCTTGGACCGCGATATTCGCGGATTTCTCGATCAATATGGCACCGACACACTGTTCGTTTTTCGCTTTGACTTCGGTTTTCGAGGCCAGCTCACGGCGGAAGAGCGCAACCGCAAGCCGCTGACCTATGAAGACACCATGGCGATCCTCGATGAGTGCCCCGACGTGAAGGATGTAACCGTAGAGGTCTCCCCGCGGCTGGAACCGGGCCAGCCCATCACCGTGGTGCCGGCGCGCTACAAACGGAATGAGGTTTACGGACTTCAGTTTACCGGTACCATTCCTTCCTACGAATGGGTCTACAACGCTAATCCGGAAAAAGGCCGCTTCTTCAGCGAAGCGGAAAATCTCCATCACATGGATGTAGCCGTAATCGGTCACGACTTGGCGGAGGGACTGTTCCACGAGGAAGACCCGTTGGGCAAGTCGATCGAGGTCGGCGGCGCTTACTATCAGGTCGTGGGCGTGCTGGAAAAACGTAAAGGCCAATTCTTCAGAGACGAATCGGCAGATAAAGTTGTGGTCGTACCCTACTCAGCGTACCGCAAACACAATCCGCAGGACGACGAAAACTTCATCGGCGCGCAAGCCTATCCCGGCAGAAAGGCGCAAGCCGAGGATGAGATCATCGGCCTGATGCGGCGGCGCAGAGGGGTCGGGATCGATAAGCCGAACAATTTCGCGATCTCCAGTTCGGAGGGAATTGCCCGTCAATTCCGTCAGATTACGGGGGCGATTGCCATTGCGGTAGTCGTGATCAGTTCCATCGGACTCCTGATTGGCGGAGTGGGTGTGATGAACATCATGCTCATGTCGGTCACGGAACGCACCCGCGAAATCGGAGTGCGCAAGGCCATCGGAGCCCGGCGCCGGGACATCATCCGCCAGTTCCTCACGGAAGCTATAACCCTGACGGGCACGGGCGGAATCATCGGCGTCACGTTAGGAGCGGCGATCAGCTTCTTGATTAACAAGCTATTGCCAAGTCTGCCCTCGGCAGTGCCGCTATGGTCGGTGATCGCTGCAGTGACGGCCTCGATGAGCGTTGGCCTGTTCTTCGGGATTTATCCTGCGATGAAAGCCTCGCGCCTTGATCCGGTGGAAGCGCTGCGCTACGAGTAGACCACGGAGCCCTGCCAAACAGGCACCCCAGGAATCTTGCTTCACTCGATGACTGCGAAGGCTCGATTTTTCTCCAGCCGACCAAGAACAGCGTGCACATCGTCCAACGTGTTATACAGATGAAACGACACGCGCAAGCCATCCATCCGGTTGGATACGACGATATTGTCAGCCGCCATCTTCTTTACCATCGCTTCAGCATCCTTCATTTGCAGGACAACCAAGGGGCCGACGCTTTCGGCCGGCGTCTTCACCTTTATCTTCAGGTCACGAGCGCCGTCCATCAGCGCGCGGGTCAGACGCTTGATATGCTGCGCGATCTTTTCGCGCCCAAAATCAGCGAGCAATTTGAGAGCGGCCGTTGCGGTGTAGGCGTGCGGTAGAGAAGGAGAGCCCGCTTCAAAACGGCGGGCGGTGGTGGCGGGATCAAAATGTTTGACGTCAAAGGCAAACGGATTCTGCTGGGCAAACCAGCCCGTAATCGTCGGAGTGAGCAAGGAGATCAATTCGGGCCGCACGTACAAGAACGCGATCCCGGACGGGCAAAGAAGATATTTGAGCGCTCCACTGACGTAGAAATCCACATCAAGCGCCTTGACATCAATCGGCCGGGTTCCGCAATCCTGATAGTCGTCGAGCATGACCAGAGCCCCACGCTCATGGGCCTGCTTGACGATGGGGACCGCCTCCGACCGAAAGCCGTTCATGAAGCAGACGTGGGTTAGCGGCACGATGAGTGTCTGATCATCAATCGCGCGGGAGTAACAGTCCGGACATATTTTGCCATTCTGGGCTGCGAGGAATTCGATTTGAGCGCCTCGACGCTCCTGAGCGAGCCAGATCTGCCCCATCGTGGGAAATTCGAATTCACCCATGACGACTTTTCGGCGCTTGCCAAAATCGAGAGCGCTCGCGATGGAATTGATCCCCGCGGAGGCGCTTGGTATGACCGCGACTTCCTCGGGAGCGGCGCCGATGAAGCGGGCGAATGCAGTCCGCGCCGCTTCGTACTCTTCGACCCAGCGGTCCCATGGGGAGCCGTGTTCGTGCCAGGAGCGGATGTGCGCTTGCATGGACGCTTCCACCGCATCACTCAAGGCCCCCTGTGAACAGGAATTCAAGTACATCTTGTTCTTGAAGATGGGAAAATTTGCACGGGCGGATTCAATCTCGGTAGACAAATATTTGACCTCTAATCAAGATAAGAAACGAACGCAAAAACTGCAGCGATGCAGCCCACTTCGGAGTTTCCATCAAACGCGACTAACATAGGAACCGAAGCTCTTAACGGCTGCCGATAGCACGGGGGATTCGAATGAAACGCCACCACTCTAAGTCGATGCGAAAAACCAAAACCAAGTCGGAATCCGCGATCGTGAAAAAGATCATCCGCCTTGAAAAGCTCGTATGGAGGGCTGCACAGCAGCGAGACGCTGACAGATTCCGACAACTTGTGCCCGCGGATGCCGTCATGATCTTCCAATCGGGAGTCGTGCCTCAGCCCGAGTATTTAGCAACCATGAATGAACGAACGATCTCGCGTTATGAACTCAGCCGTTTTCGCGGCTTTATGCCAAACTCAAAAGCCGTAATCCTCTACTATGAGGCTCTGCGCCTGGGCGAAGAAGCTGGCAAAACCTTTCCCGAAGGGTCAGTGATCGAGAGCACAACCTGGATCAGGCGAGGCGCTCGCTGGGTTGCCATTCTGAATCAGGAAACGCCGGTCGCCAACACCTAGCTCTGTCCCAACACAGACCTACCTCACCTGGAACAATACAGTCCCTGCCGCTAATTTAAAGCCGGCCCTGTCAGTGGTTTGAGGATCTCGTCCAGATAATCCGGAGTGTCTTTTACCCGCTCCAGGTGGGGAAACTGATTGCCGCCATGATACTCAATTTTGTGTTGCTCTAATTTTCCTGCTTTCTCGATTTGGAGCTCGATGGCAGTGGAATTTGATTTGGAATCCCGAATCGCACGCTTCATTTCTTCCACGGAAAACGCGAGCCCGTTGATGCCGATAATTTTCGAGTATGGACTAAGTCCGCTCTCAAATGCGGGCATGCCGGGGATAGCGTCAACGATTGCACCGTCGCGCTTTACGCGGAGTCCAATCGAAGATGTCATGTCGCCGCTTCCCGATATTTCATCCTCCGCCGATTGCAGTTCGTTTGGATCATCGTTGTATACGAGCCGCCAACCTCCGCCGGAGATTCCGCCCAGCGGGGCATTGGCAGCGGTAGAATCCAGGCGTGAGCGGAAAAACGATGCCCAGTCATAGGCAGCGATGCCGTTCAGGGTGGATACGAGATCCTCAAAGGTGTAAGTCTCGATAACAGGTTGACCCTCATGCCCAGCGTAAAAGGCGTGGCAGAAATCGTCCATGGATTTCCGATCGCCAGTAAGCTTGCGAAGGGTTGTGTCCACCTCGAGCCAGATCAGAACCGCTTCAGGATAGAAATCTGTTCCACGGCGATACGACGACCACTCGTGGACGCTGAAATACAAAATCTGCGCGGCGTTCGCCGTGTTCTGCAGTGAACGCCAGCGGCGGCCAGCGCGGTGTTCCAATGTCGAAGCGACCAGCGCGATCCGGTCGTGCGACTGCGCTGGCGTCATAAGTCCGCTGCGAGCGGTCAGCACTGTGCCCAAATATTCGGTTAGCCCCTCGTAGACCCACAAAAGTTCGCCCTTCATAGGCTGCTGGAAATCCGGCGTCGCCAAACCTTCTGGCCGGCGGTATTGCCCATTCCAGGAGTGTGAAAACTCATGGGGAAAAAGTCCAGCCATCAGCAGCCGCGCATTCGGATCAACCAGCGTGTGCTGTTTTACGCGATCGTCGCTGCTTTCGTGATGCTCCTGCCCGAGTTCCATCACGTTGTCACTCAGCGTCAGCAGAAAATGATAATCGCGAAAATGATTGGACTTATAAAGAGCGCCTGCTTCCGCTACCAGTTGTTTGTAGCGTTCGATCAATCCGGATGGAACATCGAGCGCCCATGCGTCATCGGAGAGAACATCCAATTCCTGGGGAGGGCTGCCGCTTGCATTGAGAGGGAAAGTCCGCATGAACTCACCCGACTGCACGGGCGAATCGACCAGCAGATCGAGTGGGACAGGCGAGAATGAGATCGTGCTGCCGGATTGGTTGCTGACCGGTAGGGAAGTGCTGAATTTCCATTGGCCAGGCAGCTTTAGAGTCGGATGAAAGATGAGATCCGCGGCGGGCCAGCCTTTTGGATAAAGGAGAACCTGGTTCCACATCAGGATAAAAAGATTGGCAGCTCCTGAGGCACTGAAATCAATCGTCGGGCCGGGAGCCGAAATCAGAAAATCCAGTGAAGCGTCGATCGAGGTTGTTCCGACGGGCACATTGAGATTGAAGGCATACATATCCACGTCATCCTGCTGCCAGGGAATCTCCTGCGCACCGGAAGAAAACTTGAGTCCCACCAAGTTCCAGACAGGGCCGTCCGGCGAGTGGTCTGCCGGCATCCACTTCGGATAGTAGAGCGTGAGCGGCCCCGGACGGACCGGAAACACGAGTTTCGCGTGGAGGATCCGCTGCGAGACCTGCGTCGCATCGACGGATAGTGCAATCGCGCCCGCAGGAACTGTAGCCGCACTCGCCGCTACACATGGAAGCGCAACCAGCACAATTGCCAGACAAAATAGGCTCGCGATCTTCCTGCCATGACTCATGTGTGATCCTCTATACCGGTAACGTTCCTTTCATCCGCTTCGCACGGACCGCATGTCAGGGATTGAGAACGCCTGTCCACCAACCTCGGCCCGCAGGCTTGCCATCATGGACTTGTGACACCAGCGAATACGTACCTACCACGTGATCTTGCCCATGAACTGAATGTTGCGTGGGCCGCCGACGCCAAAGTGTGAATCGAAGCTGCCATCATCTGCGGTAGCGGTGATGAACGTGGCATTTGCCGGGCCGGGGGAGGGCTCGGCAAAGTTCGGGTGATTGAATGCGTTGAAGAGGCTGGTCCGGAATTGGAACCCAATCCGGTCGCCGAGCCTGAACGTTCTCTGCAGCGATATGTCCCACGCGTTCAGCCCTGGCGCGACCAGCGGATCGCGCGGGCAGTTGCCAAACGTTCCCGGCGCGGGCTCCTGAAACGAACTGGGCGACGCGTACGGCAGTGAAAAGTTGCTTAACTGGTAGTGAATCGGACCGACGCAATTATACCGCGTGTGATTATTGCCCACGCCGCTCTCGTCACCAAACGTCAACAGGGGTGCAGCAAAGCCGTCACGAAAAGTTGTGGTCCCGGAGACTTGCCAATCCTTTGCCAGGTAGGCGAACGCATTGCCAGTTTTAGGGGAGGGGATGGCATATACGTAGGTGATGATGAGCGCACGGCGCTGATCGAATTCTGAATTGCCGTAACTGCCCTTCAGATTCGTCGAGTCTTGTGGCACATAGCCGCTGGTACCGAAGAAATCTTCCACTTCGGACGCAGTGTCGAGATTGTGAGACCACGTGAAAGCGACCTGACTCGTCAAGCCGTGAAAGTTATTCGATTTCAGAGAAACCTGCAAAGAGTGGTAAGTCGCAAAACCCGGCGTCGAAATCGTATTGATCTGCGACAAGGTGGGGAACTTCGCGTTAAACGGGCGCGCGTCCTGCTCACACGTCAAATTGGGTAACGGAGGCGCACATCCGGCATCGTAGCCAGCCCCCAGTGGCGGTTGGTTAATGTCCAGCAATTGAAGTTGGTGGACACTATGGTTCCCGACATACGCAATCTGAAAGACGACCTTATCGCTGAGCTCCTGCTGGATATTCAGATTCCATTCTTGCGTGTTTGGCGTCTTCAAATTGTGCTGAATACTTTCGATATTAAATGGCGGCTGGGGTGCGCCCGTGCCGAAGATTGGCACTCCAACGCCGAAGGGGATGGGAGGGCTTGGCACGATCGTGTAGCCGGCCGTCGCCCCGATGGGATTCTGCGCCAGCCCTTCTTCGAAGTTATTGAGTGGAATCGTATCGTAATAAATTCCGAATCCGGCGCGGATAACTGTCTGGCGTCCCGAGACGAGTTGGGACTGAGGCGCCCAGGCAAGCGACACGCGAGGGCCGAAGTTGCCCTTGGGAGCGTTGTAAATGTCTCCCCCCGGCAATTGCGAGACTGGGACAAGTCCCAGATTGGGGTCAAATGCGGAGAATCGCCCGCGCGATTCGTTCACAGTCGTGAAGAAGTCGTAGCGCAACCCCGCAATCAACGTAAGGCGAGGATTGACCTTGAACGTGTCGATCGCGAAGCCGCTGATGATGTTCTGGTCAATATTGGCGCGGGGGCTGCCGACCCGCGTGATTTGCGTGAGGCCGTTCCCGGGCGTGGGAAGACCGGCAATCAAGTCGACCAGAGACGCCACCCCCCCGCTCTGGTTTAGCTGATCTCCAAGCTGTGAACCGGTAAAGGAAAAGATGCCGCGTCCCCCGGCCAGGGTGTAATTGGAATAATTGTGAAGGAAGTTAAATCCGAACTTCCAGGCATGCGCGCCACGGGTCCAACTGACTTCGTCAGCGATTTGATAACTGGTCGCAACGCGCCCCCCCGCGCCATACTGCAGTCCGAGGTTCGCGAAACCATATATGTCGACCTCCGGAATGCCGTAACTGATCGGAGTTACCCCTGTGTTCAAGCCGATCGCGGCCGGGTTCTCGTTCGAGTCGCGGCCTCTTTGGAATTGGCTGAAGCGGTTCCAGCCGAGCCGGAGTGTGTTGATCAAAGCCGGGTTGAAAATGTGAACCTCGCTGATCGCGAAGTTATCGGCTACCGTGGGGGTCACGCCAAACCACGGGCCTAGCTGAGATCCGCCGCCCGGGCCGGGTCCGCCACCCGGAAACTCGTCTTCGCCGTTGCCATGAAGGTAGCGGGCTGAAAGCGAATCGGAGGTCGAGATGCTGTGATCGATTTTCAAAACCCCGCTGTTGGGGGTTTGACGACCTCGATTGTCGATAGCGAAGGGACCGGAGAGACCCAGATTCGAATAAAGTCCGAGAATGTTGAGCCCCAGCTGATTCGGCGCGATGCCTTGCCCCTGGACCAAAGCGGTGGCTGTCGCGATCTGTGCTGAAGTTGGCGCAACTCCGTTGAGTGTGGTGCCGAGCCTGAGACGGCTTCCGTCATAGCCTGCAAAAAAGAAGGTCCGGTTACGGCCATCGTACACGTGAGGAATGGAAACCGGGCCGCCGATCGTTCCGCCGAACTCATTCCAAACGAATGGCGCTTTTGGTACTCCATGCAGATCTTCAAAAAAGTTGGCGGCATCCAGAGCAGCATCGCGATGCAATTCGTACAGAGAGCCATGAATCTGATTCGTACCGCTGCGAATGATGACATTCATTACGCTGCCGGAATTTTGCCCGCTATCGGCACCGGCGTTCGCGCTGACGATCACCTCCTGAATTGCGTCCAAAGGAAGGCGCGTCGCCGCTGTCGCCGAATTTCCACCTTCATTGATGGATGGAAGGTAGGTGGAAGGGTCTGTGTCGGAAACGCCGTCGATATTGAAGCCGTTCGAGCGCGCTCGTGAGCCGTTGATCGTGTATTGCGCGAATGCGAAGTTGCTATTTTGCGTGACTCCTGGCAAGACAAGAGCAAGCCTCGTGTAGTCACTGTTGCCGATTGGAAGAGCCTCGACTTGCACCTCGCTCAATTGACCGCCGACCTCGTTCGTTTCTGTCTGGAGGAGCGCCGGCGCCGAGGTCACCTCAATTTGTGAAGTAACAGTTCCGACCGCCAGCACGGGGTTGAGGTTATTTACCTGCCCTTGGGAGGTCACGATATCGTTGATCACCGTGGTGCGAAAGCCGTCTTTACTTACGGTCAACCGGAAAGTGCCGAGCGGCAGCTCCGGGAAATTGAATTCGCCGTTTTGATCGCTGGCGAGGGTCCGCTCCTGGCCGGTGGCGGGGTTCGAAAGTTTGATAGTTGCGCCTGGCACCGCAGCACCCTGAGCGTCCCGCACCGTCCCGGTGATTCGACCCGGAAAAAACTGGGCCGCGGCAAACGATCCGCAAAGAGCGGCAACAACGATACTCGACGTTATAAATCGAATCGCGTGAACGTTCCTCACTTTATCCCCCCGAGCCGTCAATCGGCGCATGCTACCGCGTAAGCTACAAGTATGTCAATGGTATTCAGATGGTATGTCAAAAGAACGGCGTGGAAATGCCGGATTGTTTTGTCTAGAGTCTGGTGTTACCGCGAGGTGAAGTTGAATTTGCGACCGAGCGAACGGGCAGAACGGAAGCCACTCCCATGACCTTGTCTTTCGATTGCATAATGTGGTCGTGCATAAGTCGGCGTGCGCGCTCAGGATCCCGTTCCCGGATCGCGTTGAGAATCGCAAGATGTTCGCGGCCGGGAACTTCGCCATAATAATGAATGTCAATCGCGGCCAACATGATTCGTTCCATCTGACTGCGCGCTTCGCTGACGGCTTTCACCAGCATTTGATTACGCGCTAACAGCGCAATGCCGACGTGAAAGGCGGTATCGGCTTCGATAAAGCGCACGCAACTGCCGCGGTTATCCGGGCTGCAGGACGCCTTGGCGAGATCGGTCAACTCCTTCAGAGCCTCGCCGGTAGCGCCTTTGGCGGCGGCAAGTTCCGCCGCGGCGCATTCAACCGCACTGCGGAATTCGTAAATGTCATTCAGAACTTGCAGCGTAATCTGAGCTACGAAGTACCCGCGGTTCGGAACAATGCGCAGCAGCCTGTCATTTTGAAGCCGGACCGCGGCCTCACGCACGGGTGTGCGGCTTGCCTTATAGCGGCGCGCGAGATCTTTCTCGCCCAAGGGCTCGCCCGGCTGAAAAATGCCATGAATGATGTCGAGCTTGAATGCGGAATATACGCTCTCGCTCAGGGTCGCGGGCACCGTACTAATCAGATGCGGTTGCGATAAAGAAGAAAGGGTGCGCGACAGGATTCGATGTCCTCTGCCCCGCCTGGCGGCCTTTGGCAAGAATTCCTCCTCAAAACACTCATTGTTCCCGAGAGTCGCTGCTATGTCAACGAATACAATAGTCTCGAAAGAGCAGGAGCCGCTCCATCCTTTCGTTCTTTTTGCAGCAGATCGTATACAGTCGGTATGTCCATGATATTCTAACTGGCTCTAGTCGCTTATGAATGCCTGCCTGGAGCGAGCGGTGGAGGATGAATGAACAAATCTATTCTCTTGGCAGAAACTGGCGATACCGCCAGGCGATTCCCGGTCGAGATCGTTCGCCGCGCGTTTCCCTCTCTGAATCGCGGTGAGAAGTTCATA
>Ga0307474_10000226_pt1 | contig 41285 bp, 32 predicted proteins | sample atmos_gasesECM1C_2_FD_203312 | JGI IMG/M metagenome (GOLD analysis project Ga0307474, IMG submission 203312) | Hardwood forest soil microbial communities from Morgan-Monroe State Forest, Indiana, United States - atmos_gasesECM1C_05 | ecosystem: Environmental > Terrestrial > Soil > Temperate... | reverse complement strand
ACTGTGCCGCAACATGTGCGGCGTGAGCGCCATGCGCATGCCCGCCTGCCGGCCATACGCCGAAAGAATTTTCCAGACACCGACGCGGCTCAGCGGCGCGCCGCGGCGATTCACGAATAGCGCCGGAATACCCGTGACTTTACCGAGGAGCTTCGGCCTGGCTTCGCGGAGATACTTTTCCACGATGGCGAGCGCTTTCTTGCCGACGGGAACAATGCGCTCCTTGTCGCCTTTGCCTATGCACCGGACGCAGCCGACCTTAGCATCCAGATCGGTAACCCGAAGGCCAATCAGTTCGGACACGCGCAGGCCCGTCGAGTACAAAACCTCGAGCATGGCGCGGTCGCGCAAGCCGATGGGCGTTTTTAAGTCAGGCTGGGTGAGTAAGCGCTCGACATCCTCGAGGCGCAGATAGCCCGGCAAGCTGCGCCGGATCTTCGGCGATTCCAGGGTCACCGAAGGATCCGCGGGAATCAGCTCTTGTATCTGGGCAAAGCGGAAAAAATTTCGCAGCGTGACCAAGTGACGCGCTACCGTCTTACTTTCGAGTTTTTGGCGATAGAGCCCGGCCAGGAAGTCCACCAGGGCATCGCGAGTGACGGCTTCGAGAGCGAGCTTTCGCTTGCGCGCAAATTCATCGAATTTGACGAGATCGCGACGATAAGCAGAGACGGTGTTGGAGGAGAGGCCCTTTTCCACGCGCACGTGGGTCAAAAACGACGAAATGGTAGCGGCAATTTCCATCAGCTCCCCACGTATCCATCAGCGGCGGCGGCCGTGCGCCGCATGGCGATTCCATAGACTTCCTCAATTTCATGGCAGCGGAAGAGCCAAGCCAGAGCGAGATAAAGGGCTGTAGCTCCAAGAATCAGACCCGAAAATACAAGGAGTTGAACGAGGAAGCGCGTGTGTATGGCGAACTGCGTGTAGTAATTCCCAAACCAGCAAGCCACGCCCATGATGCTAGCGCATAAAGAGACTTTGAGAAACGATCGCAAGATCTCTAGGGTTCCCATAGGGCCGTAGCGGAAGCGAAAAATGATAAGAAGCGCAAAGAAATCGAAGAATGTCGCCAGGGCCGTAGCCAGCGCCGGGCCACCGTTCTGTACGCGCTTGAAGAAAAATTCCAGAAAGACGACGTTCAGAACGATATTTAAAACTAGGGATATGGAAGCAATGATAACGGGCGTCTTGGTATCACGAGTGGAATAAAACGCCGGGACCACCAGCTTCACGGTGGCCAAAGCCGGGAGGCCGACGGCGTAATAAAGAAGTGCCCGGGCCGTCAACCGCGTGGATTCGGCGACGAACTGGCCGTGCTGGAAGAGCACGCGGATGATCGGTTCCCGCAGGATCATCAAGCCCAGAGCCGCAGGAATGGTGATGAACGCCACGATGCGAACGGAGAACGAAAGCGTCTTCTTCAGCGACTCATAATCTTTGGCGGCGGCTTGGTGTGACATCATTGGCAAAATCGCCGTGGCAACAGCAATGGCGTAGCCCCCTAACACCAGTTCCATAACGCGGTCCGCAACATAAAGCGCGGCCAGGCTTCCAGGAGGCATGCGCGCGGCAGTGGCGAAGCGGGTGTCAATCAAGAGGTTGATCTGGCCGATGCCGATTCCGAAAAGGCGGGGAATCATCAAGCGGGCAACGTCCCGAATCGCCGGATGCGAAAAGGAGATCCCGAAAGTGAATTTCATGCCCCGGCGCACAAGCGCGGGCACTTGAACCAAGAATTGCAGTACACCGCCTACGAGAACACCAATCGCAAGAGACTTGGCGGGGTCCCCTACATAATGCCAAACGATGCCAAAGGAAAAGGAAATGGTTGCCACGTTCAGAAGGACAGGAGTCGCGGCCGGCAAACCAAAAACGTGAAAGCAGTTCAGAATTCCCATCGCCAAGGCTGCCAAGGCGATAAAAAACAAGTACGGAAAAATGATGCGGTTGAGGTCAACGGCCTCGGCGCGGGCAACATTTTCACCGGAGAACAATTGAACGACGGCGGGCGAAAAGACCATTCCCAGGATGGTAATGACGGCCACTACGAGCGAAAGGGTCCAAAACAAGCGGTTGGCAAAGTCCCAAACCTCTTCCTTAGACTTCTCCCGCATATAAGAAGTGAAAACCGGGATGAAGGAAGCCGTCATGGAGCCTTCGGCGACGAGCCGGCGGAAGAGATTGGGTATACGATAGGCGAGCACGTAGGCGTCGGCGGCGAACGAAGTGCCAAGCAGGAGGGTGATGCGCTGGTCTCGGACGTAGCCGAGGACGCGGCTAGCCACAGTGACCAAGGAGATGATCGACGCGGATTTTAGGATATGTTTTTTATCGGTCAAAGGGCGGTGCTCCGGGGCCCTAACCCTAATGAAAACAATAACTTGACAGGAAAAACGTGCTTAACATAACATACATTTTGACGATTGGCAAATCTGGACCCTCCGGACCGGGAAACGCACAAATTTGAAAAACCGCGCCCCAGCTTCAACGCACAAGAAGGTCATTGTTGTCGTCGCCGACAAGAAACCCTTGCGCGGCTACCTGAACCCTGGTCGCCTGGGGAGCGATCCCCTCGACCTGCTGACGCCCGAAGGTGAGCACCTGGAGCTCCCCCTGGCTCGCGTGCGGTCGGTCTATTTTGTGCGCGAGTTTTCCGATGACTTCGAGCCGGAGCGCAAGGCGTTCCTGAGCCGGCCCAAACTGGATGGCTTGTGGGTCAAGCTTCGCTACAACGACGGGGAAACCCTCGAAGGCGTGGTGCCGAACGATTTGCTTGCGCTTCTCGATAACGGGCTGCAAATCACCTCGCCGGACCTGAACTCCTCGACGGACCGTATCTTTGTCCCGCGAGGCGCGCTCACGGAAGTGACGGTTCTAGGAGTCGTAGGCATCGCGCGAAGGAAGCCGGCTGCGGCTGCGGGCGCACCCTCGCAACCCCGCCTTTTCAACGACTAGGTTCTCCGCCCTCCTGTACTTCCCTCTTTGGCCTGTGCGAGACTCGCAAGACAGCCTACGAAACGCCCCATGAGAAATTGAGGAGCCTTTCATGAAACTTGCCGACGTTGCCGAGAAACTGGATTGCCGATTGGAAGGCCCGCCAGAACTTGAGATTCGCGGCGTGGCCGGCATCGAGCATGCCGAAGCAGGGCAGCTTACCTTTATCGCCAATCGGCGGTATTTTCCGCTGCTGAAGACGACGCGGGCCTCGGCGGTTCTGGTCGAACCTGGAGTTGCGCTGGAGCGCGGGGCGTCGCTGCCCGCTTTGGCGGCACTGCGTTCCGCGAATCCCTATTTGGCGTTTGCTCATGCCATCGAGCTTTTCTATCAGCCTCCGCGCTATGCGCCGGGGATTCATCCGACGGCCATCATCGCGAAAAGTGCCAGAATTGCGGACGGCGCACACATCGGGCCGTATTGCTTTGTTGACGAAGACGTCGAGATTGGCCGCAATGCCGTGCTGCACAGTTTCGTTACCATCTATCGGGGCGCGAAGATTGGCGATGCTTTCTTTTCCCATGCGCACGCCGTCATTCGCGAATTCTCGATCATCGGTGATCGCGTGATTCTGCAAAATGGAGTGGTCATCGGAGGCGACGGCTTTGGTTTCGCCAAACAGAAAAACGGAAGGTGGCACAAAATGGTCCAGGCCGGTCCCACCGTGCTGGAGGATGACGTCGAGGTACAAGCCAATGCTTGCGTGGACCGCGCGACCATCGGCGAAACACGCATCGGACGCGGGGCCAAGATCGACGACCTCGTTCTTGTCGGCCACGGCTCTCGGATCGGCTCAAACACTTTGCTCTGCGGCCAAGTGGGCCTCGCTGGTTCCACAAAGGTCGGCAACGATTGCATCCTTGCGGGGCAAGTCGGCTCCGGAGGCCATATCACCATCGGTGACCGCACTCTCCTCACGGCGCAGAGTGGGATCCCCCACGATCTCGCGGGCGATAAACATTACTCGGGTTCGCCTTGCGTCGAGCACCAGCAATGGCTGAAAAATGCGGCCGCGCTAAATCGCACGCCGGAACTTCAAAAGCGCGTCCGTGATCTGGAAGCGGAACTCGAGAAGCTGAAAAAGCCCTAAGACTAGGGGCGCGTCGCCGCCAAATCAAGATACTGCCGGTTCCGAGTTTGTTCCTCGAAAATCCAGTGGACGCTGGTCAGGAGGCAACCCCGCAGCCAATGTCCTGCGTATTTGCTCGTTCAATTTGTCTCGCTCTTCCATGGAATACCGGGAAGCATCGAGCGGATCGAGAAATTCAACGAGTATCTCTCCAGGGTGAAGGACCAACGAACCTTTTTCCATCACGCGGTGAGCTCCCGAGCAGGCCATCGGCACCACCGGCACTCCCGCCTTGATGGCCATCACCGCCGCACCCTTTTTGAACTCCTGCAAGCGGCCATCCGGACTGCGCGTGCCTTCCGGGTAAATCAGCAACGATTGCCCAGCCTTGAGCGCTTCCGTGGCTTTCTCCACGCTGGCAATGGCCGAGTCCCGAGCGCTCCGATTAACAGGAATGAAGTGCGCCGACAAAAAGACCGGCCCCACGATGGGCCATTTGAAAAGCGATTCCTTCAGGAGAATCGCAATCCGGCGCGGGATGGCGCCTACCACGGCGGGCGCATCGGCTGAGCTCGTGTGATTCGCAACAAAGAGACAAACGCCCGAAGGGATGCGCTCCAGTCCTTCGACGCGCACTTTGACGCCCACGGTCTTCACAAAAAACATCACGCCCTTCACGCCGGCCCAATAAATCGCATCGGGCTTGCGCGTGATCCACGTGTAGACAAGCAGGGGCGGCCCTACGATGAGGATGTAGAGGGACAAGAACAACGCGATGAATAGCGTCCGCAGCATGGGGAAGACAAACTTTCTCCTGAATCCCGCGGCGTTGGTCAACCCAACGTGAAAAGGCTTCTTTCGCTTTAGCGAAGGCCAACAGCGTTCGTCTCGCCACGAAGCATTCCGTCTCGAATATGGCGAGCCTTTTCGGTCGCGTGTGAATCCTCGACGACCTGGTAGAGTGTCTCCTTGATTCCCCCAAGCCGGAATTCCAGCGTGATCTCCTTGTCTTCCCGGCGAACACGCAACTTCAGCGCATCACCGGGCCGCTGTTCTTGCACCCAGTGATTCACTCTCCCGGGTGCTTCCCCCCCGTTCCAGTTGAGAATGATGTCTCCAGCTCTTAAGCCCGCTTGGGCGGCGGAGCTTAGGGGTTCGACAGAGTCCACAACAAATGGGCCGTTCGGCTCATGCGCCAGCGAGAAACCAAGCGTCGGCCTAAGGTGCTCCACCGTTCGCAGCGTCAATCCTGCCAGCGCCAGAATCTGCTGGTATGGAAACGGCTCGGTCCCTGAAACATATTTCCCGAAAAATTCTGCGAACGAGCCGCCAGCGACGCTCTCCGCGGTCAACTGAATGTCCAGACTGTCGCGATACGTTTTTCCCCGCTGTGCAAAATTCGCATTCATCGAGCGCAAGACATCATCCAGGCTCTTTTCATTTCCGGTGCGATCGCGAATGAGAATGTCCAGCAAGTCCCCCAGCACCTGCCCTTTGGTGTAATACGAGACGCTGTATTCTGGTTGATTGTACAAGGGATATTTTTCCAGCCACGCATCCAGGCTGGACTGCTCCGCGCTTTGCCAGCGGTTGGCTGGACGTTCTTCCAATTCTGAGATTTGTTCGCCGAGGTCCGCATAGAACTGATCTTTGCTCCAAATGCCGCTGCGCACTAGGGTGTAGGAACCGTAGGTATTCGTCACCCCCTCGGCGAACCACAGCGCGCGCGTGTATTGCTCCTTGGTATCATCCACGGGATCAAGCGACGCCGGTCGGATGCGTTTCACGTTCCAGAAATGAAACAATTCGTGTGCCGCGACGCCGGGAAGGTATTCATCCGAATAAGCGCCAATGGCCGTCGAGTTCGCATGCTCCATGCCACCGCCGCCTGCCCCTTTCCCGATGTGCAGAATAAATGTGTAATGCTCGAACGGCACTTCACCCATGAGCTTCAATTCATACGTACAGATGCGTCGAAGATCTTCTTCCAGGTGCTTCTTGCTCCAGTTATCGCCGTGAATCACGATGCGGATCTCTGGACCCACACCGCTCAATCGAAATTCATCGAATTTACCTGCTTCGATAGGCCCATCGGCAAGGGCCTGGTAGTTAGGGGCTTCGAAGAAATATTTCCGCGCGCCCCCCACCTGTTCGACTCCGCCGCTGGAAGCGCTGGCCACCCTCCAATTGTCAGGCGGATTCGGGATGCTCAGCTTCACGCTCTCGGAACGACGTTCCGGAACGTAGAACAGAATCATCGCCGGATTGATGAAGGAATGCTCGGCGTTTAATTGCGACCCAAAAGGTCCCGCTTCGTCCCAATATGTCGCGTAAGAAATCTTGATCGTTCCCGTGCCCGTAACGTGCCAAGTTTGCTTGTCTATCTTTTCAATGAAAGCCTTTTGGGAACCAGTGAAAGCTTCTACCTGCTGGACGTGAGTGCTGAAATCGCGAATCTGGTAGAGGGCATTCCAAGCGGGCATACGCACAAGCACCTCGCCATTTACATCCGGAACGGTCATGGTCACGTGGAAAAGGTGCTTCTCGGGATGATCCAGCAGGATCTCGTATTGAATTGTTGCTCGGGCTGAAGCCCCGCACGCCAGAACAAAGCAAAGACCGAGGCTCGCCGGAACCAGCAATGTGCTGCGCACGAAAGGAAAGGTCACCGAGATTTCGCCTCGCCTGCAAGCTGACGAGGCGTGCCGAGCTTGTTCAAGAGTTTTTCGCACAAGCCGTCAAAGCTGCCATTGGACATGATGAGCAAGAGATCTCCCGGCTTGGCCTCGCTCCCCAGATGCTCGGCAATAGCGTCGGAACTGGGAAAAACTAGAGCGTCTTTGCCGAGGGCACGGACGCTTTCCGCAACGCTGTCCGGATCCAGCCGATTCTCTCCGCCCAATTGTTGCGCGCGAAAAACGCCCCCGAGAATAACGCGGTCGCCAAGGGCCAGGGCCTTCGGCAAAGCGTCCTGAAACACTTTCCGGCGCATGGAATTGGATCGCGGCTCGAGAATCGCCCAAAGCCGCCGCCCGGGCCAGCGGCCGCGTGCAGCCTCAATGGTGGCTTTCACGGCCGTGGGATGATGTGCGAAGTCATCGACCACCAATACGCCGCCGATTTCACCGCGCACATCCATTCGACGCTTCACGCTGCGGAACGTCGCTAGCCCTTGGGCGATCGCGTCAGCCGGAATGCCGCGCCCCTCGGCTACAATCATCGCCGCCATGGCATTCAAGACGTTGTGCCGCCCCGTTGCCAGCAACGCGAATTCTCCAAACGGTTTTCCCTGATGGGTGACGCGACATCTCATGGTCTCCCCAGCAATCGCAAAATCGCTCGCCACCCAATCATTCCCGGAACTGAAACCGTAGGTTTCTACTGGACAAAAGGCTTTTTCAGCCGCTCGCCGCAAGGCCGGACCGGAATCTTCCGTGTCGCCCCAGATGATCACGCGGCCACGCCGCGGAACAAGATTCACCAACCGCCGGAAAGCCAACTGGTAGGTCTCAAAATCAGAATAAATATCGGCGTGATCGTATTCGAGCGAAGTAACGATTAGATCATCGGGATGGTAGTGAAAGAATTTCGGCCCGCGGTCCCAAAACGCCGTTTCGTACTCGTCGCCTTCGAGAATGAACTCTTCCCCGCCACCCAGCCCATAACTCTTTCCAAAGTTTTCGGCTACTCCCCCCACCAGAAAATTCGGCTGTTTGCCGGCAGTATGAAAAATCCACGCCAGCATCGCCGTGGTGGTCGTTTTTCCATGGGTTCCGCTGACGACGATGGAATGCCTTCCCGGAAGAAAGACTTCCTCCAGTATCTCCGGCATCGAGCGGTAAGCAATCTTGCGATCCAGCACTTCCTCCAACTCCGGATTTCCCCGCGCGATGATATTCCCAACCACCACCAGGTCAGGCGCCGGCTCGAGATGCGCCGCGTCAAACGTGTTGAAAAACGAAATTCCCAGGCTTTCGAGCAGCGTTGACGCCGGCGGATAAACCCCGGAATCCGAACCGGTTACGTGAAAGCCGTGCTCCCGCAGCATCCCCGCCAGAGGGGCCATCGCCGATCCACCAATCCCGATTACGTGGGCGTGCTTCATTTTGCTCAAGTCACCACCGCCGGTTCCAGAAATTCGAGCGTGCCTTCATCGTCCGCGTCCAGCCGCGCCTGGATCCCCAGCGGAATCGTGAGCATGGGCCGCACCGTATGGCCAACCGGGGCGCCAAACACAATCGGCACGCCCAACGGACGCAGAATTCGCGCGCAGACTTCCCTTACGGTTGGAGCTCCCGCCACCGACGCCTCGCTCTCTGGAAAATCTCCCAAAACGATCCCGCGCACGCCGTCAAACTTTCCCGCTTGTTTCAAATGCATCAGCACGCGGTCCACCTGGTAGGCCTTCATCGCCCGGTCTTCCAGCACCAGGATCGCATCTTTAGTGTCCAATTCCCACGGTGTGCCGATGGTGGCCTCCAGCAAAGTCATACAACCGCCTAGAACTACCCCCATGGCGTTTCCTGTCAGCACCGACGCTCCGCGCAACCGCAGCTTCCATCCACTTTCGCTCTTGCGAGTGGCCTGAACAAACGAATCTTCGTCATAACCTTTGCGCATACCGGCGCCAACGTTCAGGCCTGCGGCGACCATCGGGCCATAAAAGCTTACCCAACCGCATCGCTGCCAAAGATAGATTTGCAAAGAAGTGATGTCGCTGAACCCCATCACGCACTTCGGACCGGTCAGGCTCTTTTCCAGCGCATAGTCCAGCAAGTAATTCGAACCATAGCCGCCTCGCAGAGCGATCAGCCCGTCCACTTGATCGGAATGCACGGCGCTTTGAAATCCGCTGACTCTTTCCAGGGACGACCCGGCGAAATACCCTTCCGCTTTGCTGTCTTGATTTACTACCACTTGAAGTCCGAGTCGTCGCAACTCCGCGAGCCCGGCGATCATTTCGACGGATTCCGCCGGAGACGCCGGAGCGAATATACCCAAGCGCGAACCGGCAGCCAACGCCTTTGGTTTTCGTGGACCTCCATTGCTTCCGTTCATTCTGGATGGCCCTCGACTGGGACCACCTCGGTGATCACGCCCTGGCGATTGAGTTGCTCGACAATGGCCTCTTGCTGCTTGTGGGAGACGTCTGCTTCGAATTCCACAACCGATGTAGCGCCCGTCATGGAAACTCGGAAATGTTGCATGGGAATCTTCCGGCCGGCCATCAAGCGCTGCACTTCCGTGGCGACGCTCTCCGCCTGACTGCTGGTAATCCGGAATGCCATGTGCAGGCATTTCAAATTGAAGTATTGCTCCGCCCAGCCGATGACGGACAAGCCAAACAGTACCAGCGCCGTCGCATAGCTGGCCACGGCATACATGCCCCCGCCGGCGGCCATCCCGATGGCAGCCTCCACAAAAATGGTCGCCGCCGTGGTCATCCCCACGATGCCGCCCGCTCCGCGCAGAATAGCTCCCGCTCCCAGAAAACCGATTCCTTGGACGATATTGGACGCGATTCGCGTTCCGCTCGAATCTCCAAAGCGCTGCGCCAGTTCAGTGGAAAGGATGGTGAATAGCGCCGTTGCCAAACACACAAAGAGGCTGGTGCGGATGCCTGCTGGCCGCCGCCGCACCACGCGTTCCAAGCCGATGATGGCGCCCAGCGCCGCCGCCACCGTCAGTCGCAGAATTATTTCTTGAACAGAAAGCATGGCCAGCGGGACCCGGCTGCCCGCTCCAGCAAAATTCTAGCCATTTACAATTTAAATTGCGTCAATTTCAAAAAGTGCCGTGCCCTGGCGTGTATCTCGCCGCGCTTCAGGTGGCGCAGCCGCTCCAAGCCGAATTTTTCAACCGCGAAGCTGCCCATCACCGAGCCGTATACCATGGCGCGGCGAAGCGAAGCATCGCTCTTATCGCCGCATCCGGCTAAGTAACCCATAAAGCCGCCTGCAAAACTGTCGCCCGCACCGGTGGGATCGTGCGGTTCTTCGAGTGGAAATGCCGGCACGCAGAAGACTCCTCGCTTGTCCACCATCATGGCGCCGTATTCTCCCCGCTTCACCACCAGCGTCGTCGGCCCCATCTTGAAAATATGTTTGGCCGCGCGCAGCAGGTTGTGCTCGTTGGAAAGCTCGCGCGTTTCCGAATCATTGATCATCAGGATGTCCACGTGCTTCAGCGTCTCGCGCAATTCCGCATTGCTCCGTTCGATCCAATAGTTCATGGTATCCATCGCGGCAATCTTGGGACGCTTCTTGACCTGTTCGAGCACGTCGCGCTGCAAGTCCGGCGCGATGTTCGCCAGGAAGACGTATTTTGCGTCGCGGTATTTTTCCGGCAGGCGCGGCTTGAATTCCGCGAATACATTCAGTTCCGTGGCCAGCGTTACGCGTTCGTTCAAATTCTGGGTGTAGCGCCCGGCCCAGAAGAATGTTTTGCCGCTGGCGCGTTCCAGCCCCTCGATATCGATGGTGCGCCCGTAAAAAATCCGCGCATCCACTTCGGTGAAGTCGTCGCCTACGATCCCCACGAGATTTATGTGCGTGAAAAAACTCGCCGCAACAGCGAAATAAGTGGCGGCTCCGCCCAGGGCGCGATCCACTTTCCCATAAGGGCTTTCCAAAGCGTCGAAGGCCACCGAACCCACCACGAGTAAGGACACGATGCGCTCCTAAGAGATATATTTTCCGATGATTGCGGCGAGCCGCTTCCGAGTGGCCTTGGGCACCATCTTCAAATCTGTCACCAGCGCATGTTCGAGCGCCGACCCGCATTTGCAAGTTCGCGCCGCCGGCAGCTCGCGAACCGCGGTTCGCAGCACCTTCTGTGCGTTCTCCGCGTTTTGACTCAGCGTGGCCATAACCTGCGTCGCGGTGACCGACTCGTGCTCCGGATGCCAGCAATCGTAATCGGTGATCATCGCAATCGTTCCGTAGCAAATCTCCGCTTCGCGCGCCAATCTTGCTTCCGTCACGTTGGTCATCCCGATCACGTCAAAACCAAGCCGCTGGTGCACTGCCGCCTCGGCCAACGTTGAAAATTGCGGCCCTTCGATGCACACGTACGTGCCGCGCCGATGCACCATCACGGCTTCGTGCACGCAGCCATCCGCTAGCACACCAGACAATGGTCCGCAGGTAGGATGTGCAAACGCCAGGTGGGCAACGATTCCCTTTCCAAAGAACGTGGCGACCCGGCCTTTCGTGCGGTCAAAAAACTGGTCGGCGACCAGAAATTCTCCCGGTCGCAAATCTTCCTTTAACGAACCAACTGCGCTCACCGAGATGATTCTCTCCACACCCAGCAACTTCATCGCATAGACATTCGCGCGATAATTTATCTCGCTCGGCAAGATGCGGTGGCCGCGCCCGTGCCGCGCCAGAAACGCCACACGCTTCCCCTCTAGCGTGCCCAGCACGATGGCCTCCGAAGGATCGCCGAACGGTGTTTTCACGCGAATCTCTCGGGTGTCCGACAATCCGTTCATGGCGTAAAGTCCGCTTCCACCGATGATGCCGATTGCCGCCCGGGCCTTTCCTGCGGCGCTCCTGGATTGTTTGGCTTTCTTTGCCGCCATCTTTTTTCTCTCCTCTAGCCGTCAAGGCCGCTCTTCTTCAGGATTTCGTTCACCGCCGAAAATGGATCTTTCTGGCGGTCCGCCACCTCGCCAGCCAGCCTTGCCAAGCGCGCCTCGCCGCCCGCTCCTCCCAGCGCTCGTTCGAGCAAACGCGATTCTAGCAGCTCGATCAATCGGTTTTTCCAATGCTCCACGTGTTTTTGCCGCCGCTGCCCGCTCGATTCAAAATGTTTCTGAAATTTACCCGCCGTGGCAGCCAATTCCTCAATTCCCTTGTTCTCCGATGCCACCGTGCGCACTACCGGAGGATGCCATCCGTCGCGCGGCATCACCAGCGACAACATGGCCAGCAGTTGCTGCTCCAGCCGGTCCGCACCCTCGCGATCCGCTTTGTTCAAAACAAAAATGTCCCCAATCTCCATCAATCCGGCTTTCATGTTCTGAATGTCGTCGCCAAGCCCCGGCACAAGCACCACCAGCACACAGTCCGCCAGCCGCACGATGTCAATTTCATCCTGCCCTACTCCAACCGTCTCGATCAGCACGTGCTTCTTCCCCGCCGCGTCCAGCAACAGCGCGACTTCGGCTGTCGCTCGCGCAAGCCCGCCGAGGAATCCCCGCGTGGCCATCGAGCGGATAAACGTGCCCGCATCACCGGCATGCCCTTGCATGCGAATCCGGTCGCCTAGAATCGCGCCCCCGGAATACGGACTCGTAGGATCCACCGCGATTACGCCTACTTGTTCGTGCTTTTGGCGGTGATAGCTCGCCAACCGGTCGACGAGCGTGCTCTTCCCCGTTCCCGGCGCGCCCGTGACTCCCGTGAGATAGGCCTGGCCAGTGTGTGGAAAAAGCAGCCGCAGCAGGACCTCCGTCTCCGGTTGAAGATTCTCGATCGCCGTGATGGCCCGCGACACCGCGCGCACATCGCCCGCGCGCACTTGTTCCGCCCATTTTTCAACGGGTACACTCATATTTTTTCTGTGGAGCTCACTCGAGCGGGCAGGCGCATCACCCTATTATTTCTTTCCCAGCAGTTGCCGGGCAATCACCAATTTCTGGATCTCGCTGGTGCCTTCCCCGATCGTGCATAGCTTCACGTCGCGGTAGTACTTCTCCGCGGGGTAGTCTTTGATGAATCCGTACCCACCGTGAATTTGCACGCACTCGTTGGCTACGCGCACCGCCACTTCACTAGCAAACAGTTTTGCCATGCTGGATTCCTTCGTGAATCGAAGGTTCTTGCGATCCGCCAGCCACGCCGCTTGGTAGACCAACAACCTCGCCGCCTCCACCTGTGTGGCCATATCCGCCAGCTTGAACTGGATGGCCTGAAATTCGCTGATGGCTTGCCCGAACTGCTTCCGCTGTTTCGCGTATTTCGTCGCCGCTTCCAACGCTCCTTGCGCCATACCCAGCCCCAGCGCCGCAATCGAAATTCGACCACCATCCAGAATCTTCAAGCTCCCCACAAACCCTTCGCCTTCCGACCCCAGCAGGTTTTCCGCAGGCACTCGGCAATCCGAGAAAATCACTTCGGAAGTGTCACTGGCGCGCAATCCCAGTTTGTTTTCCTTCTTGCCTGGCCTGAATCCTGGCATGCCCTTTTCCAAAATGAAGGCGCTGATTCCGTGCGAATTCTTCGACTTGTCCGTCACCGCCATCGCCACACACACATCCGCGTAGTGGCCGTTGGTCGTAAAGGTCTTCGCACCGTTTAATACCCAATGCTGGCCATCGCGCACGGCAGAGGTTCGCGTGCCGCCCGCATCCGAACCGGCTTCGGGCTCCGTCAGCGACCATGCGCCTATTTTCTTTCCCTGCGCCAGTGGCACAAGATATTTCTTCTTCTGTTCCTCGCTTCCAAACTTGAAAATGTGATTGCCGCACAGCGAATTGTGCGCCGCAACGATGATCCCCACCGACCCGTCTACTCGTGACAATTCCTCAACGGCTATCACGTACTCCACATAGCCCAGCCCCGCCCCGCCATATTGTTCCGGAAAAATTACGCCCAGCAGCCCCATCTCCCCTAGCTGGGGGATGATCTCCATCGGAAAATGCGACGCTTCATCCCATTCCATCACATGTGGAGCGATTTCGCCTTCGGCGAATTCCCGCACACTGCGGCGCAGTTGCTGCTGTTCCTCGGTGAAGCTGAATTCCACGGTCCCCTCGGTAGCCTATAGGCAATGGCAATATGCAGCCAAAGTTTCACTTATCTTCCAATTCTACACGAACGCCCCCGCCCTCCGTCCTGTTCTCCGCGAACTCTGTGCCCCCCAGGCGAACTCCGTGTAATTCCGAGTTTTTCTCTTCCTTTTCCTCCGTATTCCAACTCTCATCCGTGTGAAACGCCCCTGGCTCCGGTTCCATGCTGCATCTTCGCGACAACTTCCTTCAGCACCGCCAGCGCCCGCTCGACCCCCGCCCCGTCCACGTCGCAGTGCGTAACCACCCGTACCGAATAAAGCGCCGTATCCTGCGCCCACACTCCGTGCGGATGCAGCGCATCACACAATTCCACCGCCGTTTTTCCCGTCTTTGAACAATCAAAAATCACAATGTTTGAGCGCACTTTCGTCGGATCAATCGTCAAGCCAGGTATCTCCGCGACCCCTTCCGCCAGCCGCTTGGCATTCTCATGATCGACGTGCAATCGCGCCGGTGACTTCTCCAGCGCGAGCAACCCCGCCGCAGCGATCACTCCCGCCTGCCTCATCCCCCCGCCGAACATTTTACGGTAGACCCGCCCCTTCTCGATGAACGCCTTGGTCCCCGCAATCATCGATCCCACGGGAGCGCCCAGCCCCTTTGACAAACAAAACATCACCGAGTCCACTTTTCGCGTCATCACCGCTACGTGGTCTCCCAGCGCCGTTGCCGCGTTAAAAATCCGCGCCCCATCCAGATGCACCTTGAGCCCCATCTTGTGCGCGTGTTCGCAAATGTCCTCCACCTGGGCCGTCGGATACACCGTTCCGCCCGCCATATTGCTGGTGTTTTCCAGGCACACCAGCGCGGTCTGCGAATCGTAATAAATCTTTGGCCGGATCACCGCCTCGATCTGCTTCCAAGTCAAAATCCCCTCTTCCCCGCGCACCACTCGCGGCATGCAACCGGCAATCGCCGACATCGACGCCAATTCATACAAATTCACGTGCGCACGCTCCTCGCAAATCACTTCGTCGCCGTGATGCGTCCACACCTTAATCGCAATCAGGTTCCCCATGCACCCCGTGGGAACAAACAGCGCCGCCTCTTTTCCAAAAATCTCCGCCGCCCGCTTCTCCAGCCGATTAACCGTCGGGTCTTCTCCGTACACGTCATCCCCGACCTCCGCCTCCGCCATCGCCCTCCGCATCTCCGCCGTGGGCCGCGTCACCGTATCGCTCCGCAGGTCCACCACCCCCTCCGGAATCTTTCCCGCCTCCCCCACCTGATCCGGATCCACCCGCTGATTCCCCTTCGCCACCGTATAACTCATATTTTCCCCTTCTCACATTCCCGTACTTCGGCTCGTAATGAATTTCGGCCCCTCATGTTGTCATTCCGAGCACCAGCGAGGAATCTGCTTTCCCCCATCACTTTTCTTCGGGCCTTTTGTGTCCTGGAGCGATCTCTACGGTAAAATCCTTTTTCCGTTTGTTTTCACTGGTTTACTCTGCGCTCTCTGCGTCTCTAGGTTTACCTCTCTTTTTTTCTACCTCATCAATTCCACAAACACCTCATTTGAGACACTCAACTTTGCCGGAGCAAGCCGCACCAAGCTCCCATCGCGCTCCAGGAAGCCAGCCGATGCCAGTGGTCCGAATCGTCCGGACAGCGTAACGCCGTAGTCCCGCTCAATGCGCGCAAGATCAATCCCCTCCAATTGCCGCAACCCTAGAAACAATTCCTCCTCCAGCGCCCTTTCCGCCGTCAACCTCTCGTGCTGCTCCACCGGCAATCGCCCACTCTCGACCGCCGCTACGTAAGCCGCCGCATCATGCGCGTTCGCCCACCGTTCCACGCCGGAAAACGAATGCGCCCCGGCCCCAAATCCCAAGTACGGCTCCCGCCGCCAATATTTCAAATTGTGCTTCGACTCAAATCCCGGCTTCGCCCAGTTCGATATCTCGTAGTGATGATACCCCGCCGCCCCCAGCGTCTCCTGCGCCATCTCATAAAACTCGGCCATCTCGTCTTCGCTAGGCACCGCTCCGGCGCTGTAGTTCCCACCACCGAGCAGCAACTCCTTCCCCAGCCGGCTCCCCTCATCAATCTCCAGTAAATAAACCGAAACGTGCTCCGGCGCCAACCCCGCCAACTCCTCCAAAGACTGCCGCCAACTCTGCTTTGTCTGGTGCGGCAACCCCGCAATCAAATCAAAACTAATATTCGGTATCCCCGCCTCCCGCAAAATCGGAACCGCCCGGTAAATATCCGCCCGCCGGTGCATCCGCCCCGCCGCCACCAACTCCTTATCCACAAACGACTGCACCCCAAAACTAACCCTGTTAATCCCCGCCCCCACCCAAGTTCCAGCCTTCCACGCCTCCACCGTCTCCGGGTCCGCCTCCAAGGTCACCTCTCGAATATCTCCCACGAAGGTAGCCGCAATCGCATCCAAAACGTCGCGTAAATGGCCAGGGTCCAGCAAACTAGGCGTCCCCCCGCCAATGTAAACCGTATCCACAACCAGCCGCTCGCCAGCAATCACGTTTTCGTCCACTTGGGACGCAACACCGCTCGGCCCCAAACTCCCTGGCTCTTCCACCCCCGCGCCCCTCAACAACTCTCGAAACCCCCGAATCTCCCCGCAAACCGCTTCCACATAAGGTGCAAACCTGCTACTAGCCACCACCCCGGTGTGAAAATTGCAATACGTACACTTCGTCTGGCAAAAGGGCACCTGCACGTAAATCCCTAGTTTCCTCATCACCAGAAAACTCTAGCACACCCCCGCCTCAAATCCCGCGATAAGCGCAACTCTTCCTCTACATCTAAATCCCCGCCGTTGACCACTACCCAACCGCGCAGCTATAGTCCAACCCACGGCGAGGTGCTCTCATCCACGACATTTCCCACTATCACATCCTCGAAAAACTGGGCGGCGGCGGGATGGGCGTCGTCTACAAGGCCGAGGACACCAAGCTCCACCGCTTCGTGGCCCTCAAGTTCCTCCCGCCCGAAGTCGCTCGCGATCCGCAGACTCTCGCCCGCTTCGAGCGCGAAGCGCAAGCTGCCTCCGCGCTGAATCACCCAAACATTTGCACCGTCTATGAAATTGGCGAAGAACAAGGCGAGAAGTTCATCGCCATGGAGTTTCTCGACGGCCATACGCTAAAGCACGTCATCGATGGCAAGCCGCTGCCGCTCGAACAGTTGCTCGATCTGGCGCTGGAAATCACCGATGCCCTGGACGCCGCTCACTCCCAAGGCATCACCCATCGCGACATCAAGCCCGCAAACATCTTCGTTACCGGGCGCGGCCACGCCAAGATCTTGGACTTCGGCTTGGCCAAGCTTTCCCCGGCTCCCCGCGTCGCCGAAGGTGTCGCCGTCTCCACCATGGCCTTGCAAACTTTGGACGACTTTCTGACCAGTCCCGGAGCCACCCTCGGCACCGTCGCCTACATGTCCCCTGAACAAGCCCGTGGTGAAGAACTGGACCCTCGCACCGACCTATTCAGTTTTGGTGCCGCCCTCTACGAGATGACCACCGGCCAGTTGGCGTTTTCCGGCAACACCGCTGCCGTTATCCACGAGGCCATTCTCAATCGCGCCCCCGTTCCGGCCTCCAAAGCAAATCCCCAGATTCCCTTAGACCTCGAGCGCATCCTCGATAAAGCACTTGAAAAAGACCGCAAGCTGCGCTACCAAACTGCTTCCGATCTCCGCGCTGACTTGAAGCGCCTGAAGCGCGATACCTCCTCCGGCAAAGTCCCGTTCGCTGGCAGTTCCGCCGAGCGCTCTGCGCCAAGATCCGTGCCAAGCGTGGCGGCGCCAAAGAGCCGCAAAGCCATTTATGCCCTCTTTGCCGCCGTCGCCGTCCTTTCGCTCGCCGCGGGTGCTTATCTTTGGCACGACCGGCATCGCACCTTCAACCTGCAAAATATGCAAATTACCCAGGTCACCACCACCGGAAACGCTGGGGCGGCGGCCCTCTCCCCGGATCGCCGTTATATCGTTTATGTTCTCCACGATGGCGAGCAGGAAAGCCTCTGGGTGCAACAGCTTGCCACCGGAAGCCATGTGCAGTTGCTGCCCCCGGATCAGGTTCGTTTCGTGGCCTTGAGTTTCACACCCGACGGCAATTACATCATGTTCGTCCGTTCCGACAAATCCACCACCAACTTCCGCTACCTCTACCAAATCCCCGCCTTGGGCGGAGCGCCCCAGCAGTTGGTCCGCGACATCGACTCCGCTCCTGTGTTTTCCCCGGATGGCCAGCAGTTCGCCTTTGTCCGCGGGATCCTCAATCCACCGTCGAACCAGATACTTATCGCCAGGGCCGACGGCAGCGGCGAGCGCGTGCTGGTGGACCGGAAAAGCTTCGGCGCCGGCTCGCCCACAGTCACCTGGTCGGCGGACGGCAAGAATCTTGCTTTTGTTTCCCCGGAAACCCGGGACAACCAAAGTCGTTGGGTACTCGAGACCGTTTCCGCCAAGACCGGGGAGGTGCGCGACCTGCATTCTTTCGTGACCGGTACCCGCGCCGTGGCGTGGCTCCCCGATAGTCAGGGCCTTCTGACCATGACCATCGATGATCAAAGCGGGCGCGGCCAGATCTGGTTCGTCAGCTATCCCCGCGGCGAAGCCTCTCGCTTTACCAATGACCTTGCCAACTACGATCTATGTTGTTTGGACGTTACTGGTGATGGCGATTCCCTGGTTGCCCTCCAGGATGCCACCTTAAGCGATATCTGGGTGGCTAAGGGGGACGGCTCGGAACCCAAGCAAATTACTTCTGGCGAGGCTCTTGGCCTTGGCCTCGATTGGGTGGGGAACCGCATCACCGCCTCAAACCCGCGATTCCAGTGGATTCTCTTGAATTCCGATGGCAGCGGCGAAACTCCGCTGACTCATGACCGCGATGCACATTTGTACCTATCCGCTTGCCGCGACGGCAAGCATGTGGTTTACAGCTCCTTCCATCAGGCCAGCTTTGAACTTTGGCGCGCCGACGCCGATGGCTCCAACTCGGTGAAACTTATTGTAGGTGGTGTTGTGGGCGGCGGCGCTTGCACTACCGACTCCAAGTCCATCGTGTATGGTGCCGAGAACTCCCTTTGGCGCATTTCCATCGAAGGCGGCACCCCGGTCAAGTTGGATATACCGTTCGGCCTCGCCGGCGAGACTAGTGATGGAAAGCTGGTGCTTTATGGAATACAGAAGGTGGAAGGCACGAGCTTGCTATCGAAGCTCGTAGTCGCGTCCGCCACCGGAGGGGCGCCCTTGCACACTTTCGATGCCCCCTACGGGATGAAATCTGCAAAATTCACTCCGGATGGCAAGGCCATTGCCTTCCTGCTGACTCGCAACCGCGCAACCAATATCTGGGAGCAACCTTTGGCCGGAGGCCCCCTCGTTCAGGTCACAAAATTCACCACCGACGACATGTTTGCCTTTGCCTGGTCCCCCGAGGGAAGACAACTCGCTTTCTCCCGCGGCCGCCGCAAAACCGACGTCGTCATGATGAGTCATTTCCGCTAACCCAACCATTGGACTGCTCACGGAGTTCCGAGTTCAGTCAGCTACAACTTTCACCTGCAGCCGCCGCTCCCGCGGACCATCAAACTCGCAGAAGAACACTCCCTGCCAGCGCCCCAGCGCCAGCTTGCCGCCTTCCACGTGGATGACTTGGCTAGCGCCCAAGAGCACCGCCTTCACATGGGAGTCCGAATTGCCCTCACTATGACGATACGGCCCCGTCGCCGGAATCAGCCGGTCCAGCGCCCCTTCGACATCTCTCGCGACATCGGGGTCCGCGCACTCATTGATCGTGATCGCCGCCGTTGTATGCGGCACGTACAAATGGCAAGTTCCTGTAGTCACCCCGGACGACGCCACCACGCTCTGAACCTGTGCCGTCACATCCACAAGCTGCGTCCGCCGGTCCGTCTTCACGCTGAGTGTTTGCATGCGCATTCCCTCCCAAGCGGAGCCGGAATTCTAGCACGCGCCATTCCTGAGCGGCTGGCGCGGCGGAGGTGCTTTCTTCAGCGGCCGGTCATCCCGAGCGAAGCGAAGGATGTCAACGGAAGCCACCCTTCAGTAAGGATGTTCAGGGAGGTTTTTAGTTCCAACTTTGATGAGACTGAGTAAAGCCAACTGAGGAACATGCCCTACGGAAGCTGGCGAACGAAGTGCTGCCCGATTTTCTTTCCACTCGAAAGCTTTTGTAATTCGCTGAGCCCGCCGGCTCCCCAGCGCGCCAGGAACGGCAGCAAGCACAATTCCCGCTCTTGCAACACCTTATGAGGATTCAGCAGAGATTCCAAGTGCTGTTCATGGGCGGCGATGAGCCCGGCCTTTTGATCTTGCGCACGCCCTGCTTTACGCCGCAGTTTTTCCATGTGATATTCGATTCTTTTCCGCGCTCTCTCCACCGTGCCCTTTAGCGTGGGATCAAGCTTTTCTATCTGCTTGCCAAGTTGCACCAGCATCTTGGTGATTTGTTTCTGGTCGCGGTCAAAGTTTTGCGACAAAGAGCCGGCAACCGACTGCCGCTCCATTTTGTGCCGCAAGCTCTGCGAACCTGACCACACATCCTCAACCGTCAGCCCGTAGCGGCCCAAAAGCTTTTTCGCCTTCGTATCGACCAGCGTGAATCCCGATCGTGGCAACATCACCGGCATCCTTCCGAGCAGCTGCCGGTACACGACTTCTGATTGCGCCACGTAGGAAATCTCCGCCGGTCCGCCAATATAAGCCACGGTAGGCAACAAATAGTCTTGCGCCACCGGCCGAAAGAGTGCATTGGGGCTGAATTTTTCAGGCTCCGTATGCGTTAGATGCACCAGCTCTTCACGCGCCCAAGTTTTCTCGCCGGCTTGAAATTTCCCGCCGTTCGCGGTGATGACCTGCCTCCCTTTTTCATCCATGCGAAACAGCAACGTGCTGCGCGAAGTCACTTTTACTTGCGCGTCAAAACCCGCGCGGTCCAAGTCTTTCCCGCGCTCCAGGAGCTTCTCGTTCAGCGCGTCGCGCTCCGCCAGCGCGTGCTGGTAAAGCGGCGCCGCCACTTTGTGCAAGCCAGTGTCGAGCGGATCCATCAGGATCAGCCCTTGCTGCGCAAAAAGCCGCGCAAATAATTTGCCGAACGCGCTGCCGTACGTTTCCTCCGCCCGGTAACTCTCGATCAAATACTGCGCCAGCAAATCGCTGCCTTGATTCGCAAGCAACTCCGCCGCTTCGAGCGCCAGCGGTGCGATCTCCGCGCCAAGCGGAATCCGTCCCACGGGCTGTCCCGTTTCCGAGAGCGCCGGCAATGCAAACCGCACGAGTTTCCCGTTATCGAACCATGTTGCGTGACGAACCTCGTCGAGGTCGTGGTCTTCGGTAGCCATCCAAAAGACCGGCACCGCCGGAAGCCCCCCGCTCGTCAACTCCTCGGCAATCTCGACCGCCGTCAGCGCTTTATAAATGGAATAAGCAGGCCCGCTGAATAGTCCCACTTGCTGCCCGGAAACAACCGCGACGGCGCCTTTTTCAAGCCGGTCCAAATTGCAGAGCGTTTCCGCTCCCGCCCCGAGAGCGATGTTCTGCTCGCGCAGAATGGAACTTACTTCAGCCCTTCGTTCTTCAGGATAGTCGAGCTTCCGAGCCACGCGCGTCACCGCGGGCATGGCTGGCGGATGCGCGTAGAAGGACTTCACCTTTTCAAAGTGATCTAGATACGCAAGAAAGAGCTTCGGCTGGTGGGGCAATTCTCGGAGGGCAAGAGGGCGACAATCCATGAGCGGTTAGATGAACCTCACGGGAAAACGTCTCATCCATTGAGCCGAATCTTCGATACTTAGGCCCGCACCGCGGCCGGTTCCAAAGTCGCAAGTAAATCGATAAGGCGTTTCTTTTGTTCATGGTGCAAGGGGAGAAGCGGGAGGCGCGGCAAACCACCACGGTAGCCGCGCTGATCCATCACGAATTTGACGCCGGTGAGACCCAGTTCGGAGACGATGAGTTTTGAGGCGCGAGCAACCACGGGTTGCAACTCGCGGGCTTTTTCGTGATGGCCCTGGCGGATCAAGTCGAATAGCGCTACGCATTTTTCCGGCAGCGCAGAAGCCAGCGCGAGAATCCCTCCGCGCGCGCCCACCACAAGCGAAGGGTAAAGCGTCGCGGCATTGCCGACCAAAATGTTGAAGGCCGGCGGAGTCGCGGCGACAAAATCCGCGGTGCCTTGCACATTTCCGGAACTGTCTTTGATGCCGATGATGTTCGGGTGTTCCGCGAGTGCGGCAACTTCGGCGGCACTTAAAGTGATGCCGGTGAATTGCGGAATGGAATAGAGCATCACGGGAATTGGCGACTCATCGGCAACGCGCCGGAAATGAGCGATCAGCACTTCGGGTTTGTACGCCGGTTTGTAATAATGCGGCGGTTTCACCAGCGCAGCGTCGTATCCGAGTCCGGCCGCGCGCTTGGTGCGTTCAATCGTTTCGGCGGTAGACTCCGCGCCAGTCCCAGCTAGGAGCTTCTTCCCTTTCGCCGCTTCTTTTACAGTGACGAGAATTCCGTCCATCTCCGCGCGGGTGAGGAGCACGGATTCTCCCGTCGAACCGATGGCAACATAGCCAGCCAGATCCGTCTGGTTGTAGAGGCCAATGTTGTGCTTCAGGTCAGAAAGAGAAACCGATCCGTCGTGCGCGTACGGCGTGGTAAGAGCAGCGAAAACTCCGTAGAAGATCACGGCTTAATCTCCTGGCACGCCGGAAGCAGCGGCTTGCCCGCGGTGCAAATCCTGCAGCGCGGCGACTTCCGTCCCCTGCTCGAGAAGCGCGCGAATGCCGCGAGCGGCGGCATGCGCGGCGGCAAGCGTGGTGATGCAGGGAATGTTGTAGCGAATGGCCGCGCGGCGAATGGACTTTTCGTCGTAGAACGATTCGCGGCCCAGCGGGGTGTTGATCACCAGATCGATTTTGCCCGTTTTCACCAAGTCCACAATGTTTGGCCGGCCTTCGTTCACTTTGAAAACCGGTTCGGCTTCGATGCCTGCGGATGCCAGCGCTGCGGCGGTTCCTCTCGTGGCAAGCAATCGAAAACCTAGCGCGGCCAGCTCTTTCCCCAGCGTGCCCAAATGTTTTTTGTCACGGTCATTTACGCTGAGGAAGACTGTGCCCTTGCGCGGCAAACGCTGTCCAGCGGCAAGCTGCGCTTTCGCAAACGCTTGTCCGTACGAAGTAGAAATGCCCATAACTTCGCCGGTCGAGCGCATCTCCGGGCCAAGAATGGTGTCGACGCCGCGAAACTTATTGAAAGGAAACACCGGCGATTTCACGGAGTAAAATTCATGCACCGCAATTTCCGCTATACCGTTGTGGCGCACAATCGGCAAATTCATGTTCGCCAATTTCTTTCCCGTCATCAAGCGGGCCGCGACTTTAGCCAGCGGCACGCCCGTCGCTTTGCTCACGAATGGCACGGTACGCGATGCGCGTGGATTCACTTCCAAAACAAACACGGTGTCTCGCTGAATGGCGTACTGTACGTTCATCAACCCTACCACCTTGAGTGCCAGCGCCAGACGTTTCGTGTACTCGCGGATGGTGTCGAGAATCGCGGGTGACAAGCTCACGGGCGGCAGCACGCAAGAAGAATCGCCGGAATGCACTCCGGCTTCTTCGATGTGCTCCATGATTCCGCCGATGACCACGTCGGTGCCGTCAGCCAGCGCGTCCACATCGATTTCCGTGGCTTCCTCGAGGAATTGATCGATCAACACGGGCTTCGCCGGGCCCATCAGGGCAGCTTGAGCGACGTAATCCTGCACGGTGTTCACGTCATACGCAATGACCATCGCGCGGCCGCCGAGCACGTAGCTTGGCCGAACCAGCACCGGCAATCCGATTTCCCCGGCAACGCGAGCCGCTTCTTCAGGAACCAGGGCAGTGGCGTTGCGCGGCTGCGGGATTTTCAATTCGTCGAGCAGACGCCCGAAGCGGCGGCGGTCTTCTGCCAAATCGATTGATTCCGGAGCAGTGCCAATAATTGGTACTCCGTTGCGCTTCAGTTCCAGTGCGAGATTCAGCGGAGTCTGACCACCGAACTGCACGATCACGCCCTGGGGTTTTTCGCGCTCGACGATGGCCAGCACGTCTTCGAGCGTGAGCGGCTCGAAATAGAGGCGGTCGGAAGTGTCATAGTCGGTCGAAACCGTTTCCGGATTGCAATTTACCATGATGGTTTCGAAGCCCTCTTCGCGCAACGCAAAAGCGGCATGGCAGCAGCAATAATCGAATTCGATCCCCTGCCCGATGCGGTTCGGGCCGCTGCCGAGAATCATGACCTTGAACCGCGCTTGCGTGTCGGATTCGTCTTCGTCCTCGTAAGTGGAATAGAGGTACGGCGTGAAGGATTCAAATTCCGCGGCGCAAGTGTCGACACGTTTGAACACGGGCGTCACACCGTAACGGGCGCGCTGTAAACGCACGGAAGCTGAAGTCGTTCGCCAGATTTGCGCCAATTGCTCGTCGCTGGTTCCGTGGCGCTTCACTTCGCGCAAGAGTTCCTTCGAAGCCGTTTCCACGGTCACCGCCGCGGCGCGCCGATTCATCGCCGTCAGCTCAGCAATCTGCTGGATGAACCACGGATCGATTTTCGTGAGCTCGCAAATTTCCTGTGCCGGCAAACCGCGATCCATGGCCGTGAGCAGCCAGTGGATGCGGTCAGGCCTGGGCGTCGCCAATTTTTCACGCAGCAGAGAATCTGGCGTTTCCGACGGGGCTCTCCAGGGTGTGCTCGGCTCCAGCGAACGAATTCCTTTTTGCAACGCTTCTTTGAAGGTGCGGCCGATGGCCATCACTTCGCCGACCGATTTCATTTGCGTTCCGAGAGTGCTGTCGGCGCCGGGGAATTTTTCAAACTGCCACTTGGGGATTTTCACCACGACATAGTCGATGGTTGGTTCGAAGCACGCCGGCGTTTTCTTGGTGATGTCGTTGGGAATTTCGTCCAGGGACATCCCCACCGCCAGGCGCGCGGCGATTTTCGCAATTGGAAAGCCGGTGGCCTTGCTAGCCAGTGCCGAACTGCGCGACACGCGCGGATTCATTTCGATCACCACCAAGCGGCCATTTTCCGGGTTCACGGCGAACTGCACATTCGAACCGCCAGTTTCGACGCCGACTTCGCGAATGATGGCGGCGCTGGCGTCGCGCATGCGCTGAAATTCCTTGTCCGTGAGCGTCTGCGCGGGAGCGACGGTGATGGAGTCGCCGGTGTGCACGCCCATGGGGTCGAAATTTTCGATGGTGCAAATCACCACGAAGTTGTCGCGGAAATCGCGCATCACTTCGAGTTCGTATTCTTTCCAACCGAGGACGGATTCTTCCACGAGCGCTTCGTGGACCGGACTCATATCCAGTGCGTGGGCGATGGCTTCGCCAAACTCTTCCTTGTTGTAGGCGATGGAGCCGCCCGTGCCGCCGAGAGTGAATGACGGTCGAATCACCAGCGGGAATCCCAGTTGGTCGCAGAGGCGCAGGGCATCCTTGGCGTTGTTCACGAGCGCCGAGGCGGGGACTTCCAAGCCAATCTTGCGGCACGCATCTTTGAACCATAGACGGTCTTCCGCGACTTTGATGGCGCGCAGCGATGCACCGATCATTTCGACTTTGTACTTTTCGAGGATGCCGCTTTCGGAAAGCTCGACGGCGAGATTCAGCGCCGTTTGGCCGCCGACGGTGGGCAAAAGCGCATCCGGTTTTTCGCGAGAGATAATTTCTTCGAGATATTCCTTGGTCAGTGGCTCGATGTAGGTGCGATGCGCGAGCTCCGGGTCGGTCATGATGGTCGCGGGATTGGAGTTCACCAAAACGACTTCGTAGCCCTCCGCGCGCAACGCCTTGCAGGCCTGAGCGCCGGAATAATCAAACTCGCAAGCCTGGCCGATAATGATCGGGCCCGACCCGATAATCAGAATCTTCTTAATGTCCTTGCGCTTCGGCATAATCTCCCGTGAGCCTTTGTCAGTGGCGCGAACTGCCAGGTTGCGCGAACTCTTTCATCAAATCGGTGAACTGGGTGAATAGATAGTGGGAGTCGTGGGGGCCGGGCGAGGCTTCCGGATGATATTGTACGCTGAAAAGCGGCTGGGATTTGTGGCGCATGCCTTCATTGGTGTGGTCGTTCAAATTGATGTGGGTAATTTCGACCTCGCTCGATGGGAGCGATTCGGGATCGACGCAAAAGCCGTGATTCTGGGCGGTGATTTCCACTTGTTCGGTAAGCAGATTTTTTACCGGGTGATTTGAACCGTGGTGGCCGAATTTCAGCTTGAATGTTTTCCCGCCGAGCGCCAGGCCACACAACTGATGGCCGAGGCAGATGCCAAAGACGGGCACGCGGCCGAGAAGTTTTTGAATATTTTGCACCGCGTAGGTGACCGGCTCCGGATCGCCAGGGCCATTTGAAAGAAACACTCCGTCGGGCTTCATTTCCAAAACATCTTCGGCGGAAGTTTCGGCGGGCACGACGTAGACTTCAGAGTGGTGGTCCACCAGCAGACGCAAAATGTTTTGCTTGATCCCGTAGTCATAAGCGACGACGCGATGCCGGCGCGTCTCTGCTTGAGCGTCGGATCCGCCCATCTCGTCGGACCACGGCGAAAGCGCTACTTCCACCGAGCCCTTATCCCAGCCATACGGCTTTCGGCAGGAGACGTGGCTAGCAAGCTCTTGGCCGGCCATGCTTGGCAATTGTTTGGCTTCGAAAACTAATTGTTCCGATGGTGTTCCGTCGCTCGAGACCATGCCGCGCAGGGCGCCGACGTTGCGAATGTGCCGCACCAGGGCGCGCGTATCGATGTCCCAAATCACGGGGATCTTGTGGCGGTTCAAATACAACTGCGCCGTCTCCGCGGAGCGCCAGTTGGAAGAAACCTGGGAAAACTCCCGCACGATGAGCGATTCGATAAAAGGCCGCGAGGATTCCTCATCTTCCAGATTTGCGCCGACATTTCCAATGTGCGGATAGGTCAAACAAACGATTTGCCCGGCATAGCTGGGATCGGTAAAGACTTCCTGATAACCGGTAAGGCTGGTATTGAAAACGACTTCGCCGCCGCGGCGCGTAATCGCGCCCGCCGCGCGGCCGTTAAAGACGCGCCCGTCTTCCAGCGCGAGAATCGCGGGTCGGTGCTGAACTTCGGTCAGTGGGTCCTCCCATGATTTTACGCAAACCGCTCACTTCGTGTTGGCCTCGGCATCGGTGGTGGAAAGCGAACCGAAATGATCCACGGGCCAATAAGCAAAGACCGCGCGTCCATAAATGAAGCGGCCGGCAACCGTGCCGAAAACGCGCGAATCATTGGAGCTGATGCGGTGATCGCCCATGACGAAGTAGCTGTCCGGCTCTACGGTCTTCGGCCCAAAATCGCTGAGATCCTCGTATTGCGGCGGCACGTAAGGCTCGGGCACCATTTTCCCGTTGACGTAGACGGCGCCTTGGCGAATTTGCACGGTTTCACCCGGCAAGCCGACGACACGCTTGATGAAAGACTTGGAGTGATCGAGCGGATACCAGAAGACCACGACGTCTCCGCGCTGAATGGGCTCAAAACGATAGACAAATTTGTTGATGAAAATGCGTTCCTGGTCGGAGAGCAGCGGCGCCATGCTGGTGCCTTCGACCTTCACGGGCTGGTATAAGAAGACGATGATGACCAGGGCCAGACCGATGGCGATGAGCAGGTCGCGGGTCCAAACGCGGATTTCGTTGCGCAAGGAGTGTAGCGGCAGTGAGCGCCCGGGGCTCGGGGCTGAATAGGATTGCTCGTTTCTGCTATTTGCGGCCTGCAGGTTAGCAGCGGCAACAGAGGAGTGGGCCGGAACTTGCGTCTCCGGCGGGGTTGCGTTCGCGGGCTGTTTCTGGTCCGGTCTTTCCATTTTGGGTTGCCTATTATTTATAGCACGGCCATCGCGGCATACGCCAGATGCCATTTGCCCGCGTGGTCCAGAAAGGCTAGGGCCGGCTGCTGCAGCGTCCTACAGTTATTCAGATTCACTTGACACTATGTTCGTTGCTCACCAGCCCCGCGGACACTTGTCGAATAGCTTCGGAGGTGCGCGAACCAGAGGCGTTCCTCATTTGTCGTTGAGGGCGTAGTTCAGCGACGCCAGCGCGACGATGACGGCGGTTTCCGTGCGCAGGATCAGGCGGCCCAGGGAGACGGGCCGGAACTCATTCTGGCGCGCTACTTCTAATTCGCGATCTGTCCAGCCGCCTTCAGGACCAATGGCGAGGGTCGCCGACTGCGCGATGACACTGGATAACGCGGTCTTCAGGGGCGGTGCTTCGGTGCGCTCTGAAAGGCAGAGACGGATAGCGCCGGTGCCGCGGGAGAAAGCTTCGTCCAGCAGCCCAAGAGGGTAGAGTGTGGGAACGCGCACACGACGCGATTGTTGCGAGGCTTCCAGAAGGATTTTCTTCCAACGCTCTGCTCGTTTGGTTGCGGCCGTCAGCAAGGCTTTCTCGCTGCGCTCGGCGGCAAGCGGAATGATTGCGTGGACGCCCAGCTCGGTGGCTTTTTCGATGGCCCACTCGAAGGCGTCAAATTTCACTATGGAAAGAAGCAGCGTGACATCGACGGTGGGGTGGACGGCCGGCAATTGCTCGACCAGGGCGAATTGTACGCGGTTGCGGCTGACGTTTTCAATCCGGCCGAGCCAGACTCGTTCGCCGTCGCTCAGTTCATAGAGCTGGCCGGTTTGGGCGCGCAGGACGTGGCCGAGGTGGTGGGCGGCTTCGCCTTCCATGACGGCAGCGTTATCCGCAAACTGTTCCACGAAGAAGCGTCTTCGCACGTGGGGATTCTATATTAGATATCGGGATTGGCGGATGCCGTACTAGAAAAGAAAAAAAATAGAGCGGAAACGCGGAGTCGTAAAGCCTCAAAGAGAAAAAAAACCGCAAGCCGCGCCTAGCCGAAGATGTCTTTGACTTTGTCGAAGATGGAGGAGTTACGGTCGGCGGGCTTGTTATCGACCTTCAGGGTGGCGCCGAGTTGCTCGATTAATTTGCGCTGGTCGCGGGTGAGCTTGGTGGGAGTCAGCACGCGCACGTGATAATACAAATCGCCTTTGCCGCCGCCGCGCGGATCGGCTAATCCCCGGCCTTTGATACGAAAGATCGCGCCGCTCTGCGTGCCTTCGGGAATTTTCAGTTTTTCCTCGCCGTTTAGTCCGGGCACTTGCAATTCGGTGCCGAGTGACGCCTGCGCCATGCTCAGGGGAATCGTGCAATACAAGTCCGCGCCACGCCGTTCGAAAAATGCATGCTCTTTGACTTCGAGCAGCACATACAAATCTCCCGGCGGCCCACCATTCGGTCCGGACTCGCCTTCGCCAGCGACCCGCAGGCGTGTGCCGGTATCCACGCCGGGCGGGATGCGCAGCTCGATGGTTTTTTCGCGCTCGATGCGCCCCTGCCCGCGGCATTCTTGGCAACGCTCTTTGACAATTTGCCCCGCGCCCTGGCACGCCGGGCACGTGCGCGTGATGGTGAAGAATCCTTGTTGATAGGCGAGCTGGCCACGGCCGGCGCAGGTTTGGCAAGCTTGCACGCCGGTGCCTTTTTTCGCACCGGTGCCATTGCAGGCTTCACAGAATTCCTGTCGCGGCAGCTTGATCTTGGTGGTCACGCCAGCGGAGGCTTCTTCGAACGTCAGCGACATGTCGTAGCGCAAATCTGCGCCACGCTGGGCGCGGCTGCGGCCGCGACGCCCGCCGCCGCCCCCAAATAAATCCTCGAAGCCAAAGAAATCTCCGAAGATATCGTGGAAATCCTGGAAGACGGTGCTGTCAAATCCCTGTCCGGCGCCGGAACTGGAAAGACCGGCATGCCCGTAAGTATCGTAAATCTGACGCTTCTGCGTGTCGCTCAGCACGCTGTAAGCTTCGGTGCATTCGCGAAACTTTATTTCCGATTCGGCCTTGTTTTCCGGATTGCGGTCGGGATGCCACTTCAACGCGGCTTTGCGGTAGGCGGCCTTGATTTCGTCGACGGCCGCGGTGCGCGCCACGCCCAGAACTTCGTAGTAATCTCTTGGATTCCCTTTGGCCATGAAAACTCGCGATCTCCTTTAGTTGACTGCTTGTTTCGATGCGGGACTCGGATGCACGGCTACACGCACCATTGCGGGGCGCAACACGCGTCCGTGAAAGACATATCCCGGCTGGAAAACCTGCAGAATGGTGCCGTCTTCGTGGTCCGTGGTTTCCGCGCGATCCACGGCCTGGTGCAAATGCGGATCGAAAGATTTTCCAACTGGATCGATCCGCTCGGCGCCCAGCTTGGCGAGGTTATCCAAGAGCTGCTTATAAATGAGCTCGAAACCCTTGCGGTAATTGTCGTATTCGGCTTCGCGATGCGCGGCGAGAGCGTGTTCAAACCCGTCGATCACCGGAATGAGGGCTTCGATCACGCGAGCCGTGGCGCGCTTGGAGTCCTCGAAGCGCTCTTTTTCGATGCGCTTGCGGTAATTGTCGAAGTCGGCTTGGCGGCGCAGCAGCGTCTGGCGCAATTCTTCGAGGTCGGCGCCAAGTTTGGCGACTTCGGCGTCGGCCTTCACGGCATCAGCGGCCACGGCTTGCGCTTCCGCCGATTGGTCGGCGTTCGCGCCGTCGTCGTCTTTTTTGTTGACGTTAAGATTGCTCTTCCCTTCCTGGTCGCTCACTTTGTCACTTCTCCTGTGCCAAAAGTTTCTCAAGTCTTGCTCAGTGCTTCGCTGAAAAGTTGCGCCACATAAGCGACGGCGGTCATGGCGCGTTCGTAGTGCATGCGCGTCGGTCCCAACACCCCGAGGGAACCTTGCACCAGATCGTGCCGCGTGTAAGCGGCGCTGATGAGTGCCAGGTTTTCGCCGGCTTCGGAGATTTCCTTCACGCCAATTTGCACATGCACCGGTTCTGGCGTTTCAATACAAGCGTTCAGTACCGTTACGAGCCGGTGCTTTTCTTCAATGGCGGCAAGCAAATCACGCAACTGCGCCTGATCCACAAACTCCGTGGCGCCAATGATCTGGGCCGTGCCTTCGACGTGCACTTGCAAGGCGGACTCATCTCCCAATACCGCCGGGTCGCACAACGTCAGCGCGCTCTGGGCCATGCCTTCGTAGCGCTCGCGCTCGGTGGCCAGTTTCTGGAGCAGGTCGGCGCGAATAGCCTCGAGAGTCCAGCCGGAATAGTGGCGATTCAAAAAATCGGCAGTGGCGTCCAGTTCGGTCTGGGTAAACAACCGGCTGGGCCGCAAAATCTTATCCCGCGTGTTGCCGCCTGGCGAGATCAGCACCACTACGACGCGACCGTCCGGGAGTAGCCACATTCGTGCGTGCTCCAAAACGGTCTTGCTCAACGGCGGAGACACGATGATGCCGAGCCCGTTGGAGACTTCCGCCAGCACGTGTCCGGCGCGCTCGGTGATTTCCACCGCGCTGGTTGCGCCGCCCATTTCCCGCTGAATCCATTCGCGATCCACCGCCGAGATCGTGGCTTGCGATGCAATCTCCTGCGCAAAAAACCGGTAGGCCGCGGCGGTAGGCACGCGACCCGCCGACGTATGCGGCTGGTACAGATACCCGCCATCTTCGAGGTCGGCCATTACGTTCCGAATGGTCGCCGTGCTCAGCGATTCTTCAAAGCCTTTGGAGATGGCGCGCGACGATACCGGTTCACCCGTCTCGATGTAGACGCGCACGATGTCCGCCAGAATCTGACGGTTCCGCCGTTCCTGAAGGGCTGAATTCCTCATAGCAGCACTCTACTCCAAGTGCTAAAGAGCGCTACCTATATTGTAAAAAGCGTGTCAAGCAGGGTCAACATAGGCCCCTTGCCGTATGGCCCTAAAACCGCAAGGGGCAGGAATGGCCCGCTCAATTGTTATCAATTTGTGCGCGCTGGAGCTTGTCGGAATAGTCGATGTAGACGGTCTTCCACTCGGTGAAGAAATCGATGGCCGAAATGGCAGCTTCGCGGTGGCCGTTGCCGGTTTGCTTGGTGCCGCCGAAGGGCAAGTGGGTTTCCGCGCCGATGGTTGGCGCGTTCACGTAGACAATTCCGGTGTAGATATCACGAGTCGCCTGGAAAGCACGATTGACGTCCCGGGTATAAATGGAAGCGGAAAGTCCATAGATCACGCCGTTCGCCACGTCGATGGCGCGCTCCAGGCTGTCAATGGGAATGACGGAGACGACCGGACCGAAAATCTCTTCCTGGGCAATCCTCATGTTCGGTGAGCAATCGCCAAACACGGTCGGCTCGTGGAACCAGCCTTTCGCGTGCGCCCCGCTATCCAGCCGGTTTCCGCCGGTCAGCAGCCTGGCGCTCTCATTTTTTCCGATCTCCACATACGACATCACGGTTTTCAATTGCGACTCGTTGATACACGGCCCCATGTCCGTGGAAGGATCGAGCCCATCGCCAACCTTTAGCGACTTTATACGCTCCACAAAACGTTCCACAAAGTCCTTGTAGAGACTCTTGTGGACGGCCACACGGCTGGCCGCCGTGCAGCGCTGCCCAGTCGTGCCGAACCCGCCCCAGACTGCTCCATCCACCGCCAAATCGAGATTGGCGTCGTCCATCACGATGATGATGTTTTTCCCGCCCATTTCGAGGCTGCAGTGCTTGAACTCCGGCGCACAAGTTTGCGAAATGATGCGGCCCACGCCGGTCGAGCCCGTAAAGCTGACCACCGGCACGTCGCGGCTTCCTGCAAGTGTTGCGCCGACGGTCACTCCGCCACCACTCACCAAATTGACCACTCCTCGCGGGATGCCCGCCTCCGTGAGCACTTGCACCAGGTTGTAGACGGACAGAGGCGTATCCTGCGCCGGTTTGATTACCAGAGTGTTCCCACTAACCAGCGCGGGCATCATTTTCCACGACGGAATGGCCATCGGAAAATTCCAGGGAGTGATCAGGCCGCACACTCCGATAGACTGCCGCACGCTCATCGCAAACTTGTTCGGCAGCTCCGAAGGGGTAGTCTGCCCAAATAGCCGCCGCCCTTCCCCGGCCATGTAATAGGTCATGTCAATGGCTTCCTGGACGTCGCCGCGCGCTTCCGGCAGAACCTTGCCCATCTCCCGCGTCATGTCTTTGGAGAAATCTTCCTTGCGCTCGACCAGCAGCTCCGCCGCGCGAAACAGGATTTCAGCGCGCTTCGGTGCCGGCACCAGGCGCCACTTCTTGTAAGCCTCCTTGGCGGCATCAACTGCCTGGTTGGCGTCCTCCTCCGTTCCGGAGACGAACATCCCAACCAATTCATCGGTGTTCGCCGGGTTGCGGTTTTCGTAAGCTTTCCCGCTCCGCGATTCCACCCATTCGCCGTTGATGAAATTCTTGAATATCCGTGGCGCAACTGATGTAGCCATACTTCCTCCTCAATCCCTGGTCTTGCCGATTTGCCGTTCGCTTGGTCCTTTGTGGATCTGAACGCGAGACGCTACCGCGTGGAATCTGAATTCTACCGTTGCCTTGCGACCCGGTCAAACACACGGCCCCTTCGACCGCGCGCGCAGAAATGTCCGAAAGCGTCTGACTTCTAATTCCGTTGCCGGTGGAATCGAATCGCGAAGACCAAGACCAGGAGATTACTGTTTACCGGCCGCTTGAGGAGGCGTTGTCTTCTGCAGTGCGGATGAGCTTATCGGAGGCATGGGCGGCGCAACTCCCGCGGTTTGCGAACCCAAGCCCAATTGCTGGAGTGTTTTCGCATCGAGCTTGCCGGTCGGATTCAGGCCGTGCGCTTCCTGGAATTTTTTCGTTGCTTCGATTGTGGAATTGTCCCACTTCCCGTTGGGCTTTCCCGTGAAGGAACCGTCCTTAGCCAGCGCTTGCTGGATTTCGGAAATGCGCTCAGGTGTAGGAGCTTTTTGCCCCCGCTCTCGACGACTTGATTTTCGCGAGTGCTGCGAGCGGTGCGAAGAGCTGGCCGGCTTGGAAGCCGGAGATTTCTTCGCTCCCACAGCTTGAGCTTCGACCGAAGCGGCGCAAACACCCAGCCCCGCCGCTACGAGTAGCGTCAGGGCCAGGTGAGTCGCGTTTCGGGCTCGCATAGTTAGTCAGTCTTTGGTCTGGCTCGGTCGTTACTGCCGCCCTTATTGTTGATTGTCGGCCGGAACTTTGCCTGAAAGATAGAGCGTCAGCATGCGGTCACTATCCTGCCGGCGAAGAACCTTGAACACTACATCCTCGCCCGGCTTCAGTTTGGTCACGGCCTTGCGGTAATCGGCAACCGAACCTACCGCCTCGCCGTTGATCTGCGAAATCACGTCTCCACGGATGAAATTCAAGTCATCAGCAAACGAAGCCGGATCGACTTCCGTGACCAGCACGCCCTTCTGCCCTTCCACTCCGACACGGTGTCCACGGTCGGGCGTGAGCTCCTCCACATGCAGGCCGAACTCCGGCGGCGCGGCCTCACCTGGCTGATCGCCCAGGGGCCCCGCCGAATTCGGGAATACTCGAGTGCGGTCTCCTACCTCGGCAGTTGCTTCCTTTTGTGAACGGTCGCGCATGTACGTCAATTTCACCTTGCTGCCGATTGGCGCTTGCGCAATGGGATTCACCAAGTCATTCCCGGTCTTTACCGGTTGACCGTTCACGCTGGTAATTACGTCGCCGCCCTTCAATCCGGCCTTCTCCGCAGGACTGCCAGGCTCGACCGCCTCAATCACCACGCCGTAAGGAGCGCCCAGCGACTTGAGGGTGATGGCGTTTGTGCCCAACTCTTCCTGGAAGCTTACGCCGATCGATCCGCGCGTGACACGGCCCTGCTTGATGATCTGGTCGTAAACGTTAATCGCGGCAGTCGATGGCAGGGCGAAGCCGACGCCTTCATAGCCGCGGCCCCCGGTAATGATCGCTGTATTGATCCCGATGACCTGGCCGGCTAAATCCACCAGCGGACCGCCGGAGTTCCCCGGATTGATCGCCGCGTCGGTCTGCAGAAAGCGCTGGAATTGACGGTTCCCGATTCCACCGCGGTCCTTGGCACTAATAATTCCCGCGGTGACGGTGGCTTGCAGGCCAAAGGGGCTGCCAATCGCCAGCACCCAGTCTCCCACTTGCACGCCATCCGAATTTCCCAGTTTCGCGGTAGGCAAATCCTTGTTGGCATCAATCTTAATGACCGCCAAATCCGTCTCTTGGTCCACGCCCACGAGTTTTGCCGTATACCGCGTGGTGTCGCCGTTCAATTGCACCTGGATTTTGGTGGCTTGTTCGACGACGTGATTGTTCGTAAGGATGTAGCCGCGCTTGTCCACGATCACGCCGGAACCAAGGCTGCGCTCGGCCTGCGGCGGCCCGTCCTGCCGTCCGTCAAAGAATCGGTCAAAGAAATCCTGCATGGGATCGTCTTGCTGATCGTTGGGCTGCGCGCGGTGCATCCGTGAACCCTTCTTGCGTTCCAGCACCTGGGTTGTGGCGATATTTACCACCGCGGGCTCCACACGATTGACAATTGCGGCGAAAGAACTAGACGAAGGCACGGGGTCCGGCACCGCCAAAGCTGTCGCTGTCGTGCCCGGAAACCCCAGAGTTTTCATCGCCGAGACGCGGCCTGAAACCACGGAACCGATCAAAATTCCCACTACTAGGGTGAACGCGACAAATACCGCCGCGAGGATCTTGCGGCGCCGCGCCCAATTGAAAATCTCTCTTACCTGCTCTCCCATGTCTTTGCTCCTATAGTTTAGGCCCCACAGCCGTGTTTTCTCAGTTGAAGCCCATCGGCCGGCCCCAATCCAGCCGGAGGACAACCTTTAAAGTATAACACCGCTAACTCGACGGGGTTGCTGGGCAGCAAATGATTCGGCTAACCAATAACTGGCCCACTGGCCGGGGTACCTTGCGATTTTTGTTCTCCATACGGTTGGACGTATGAAACTATAAAAATGTTGTCAATGCCGGAAATCGGGTCGCCCGCGCTCTGCAAATACTTGGCATTGAACAGTTAAGCTGTCGACTGCGCAGAGCAAAAGCCGCTCCTTTGTTAACACTTCCGTCTTCCTTGGCGTCTTAGTTCCCGTAAGGCGTGTGAGTACTCCTGGCTTAAACGTGGGATACAGCATTGACTTTCGTACCGCAAGCAGGGAACGTCAGGCTGTGACTGCCTGGCCTCGGACTGAAACGCGCGAGGAGGATTCCCTCATCAGCGCCGCCCGCGATGGGGATCGCGCTGCCTTCGGGCGCCTCTATCAACGCCATGCGCGGATGGTCCACGGCATCCTTCTCGCTCGCGTACCGCCGCGCGAGGTGGACGACCTGGTCCAGGAAGTTTTTCTCCTGGCCCTGCGGCAACTCCATTCGCTGCGCGACACTTCTCGTTTTGGAGCTTGGCTGGGGACCATCACGCGGAATCGCGCGAACGATTATTTCAGGAAAACGATTCCCCAGGAGCAAGTTACCGAGCCAGTTTCCGAGAATCGCCCAGAAAGCCGTAAGGCCAATGACACCGACGAGCAGGAGGCCGCGGTCATTCTAGAAGTCTTACGGGCACTGCCAGAGCCCTATCGCGAGCCTCTTATTCTTAGATTAGTCGAGGGCCTGACCGGGCCGGAAATCGCGGCCCGCACGGGGCTCACGCACGGTTCGGTGCGCGTCAACCTTTGCCGTGGCATGCAGTTGCTGCGCGAAAAGCTGGGCGAAACTTCGAGAGGCAGATCATGAGCCCGAGGAAAAATTTATGAAAGACGATTACTTGTGGGATGGCTCCGGGGAGCCTGACCCGGAAGTAGAAAAACTCGAAAGGGCTTTAGGGCGCTATCGCCACAATCAGCTTGCGCCCGCGTTTGATCTGGTGGAAGAAATTCATCCGGCGAAAGAGCGCAAGCCGTTTTTCACTCTCCGGTTTTCACTGCGACTTGCGGCCCTGGCGGCAACCCTTCTCATTGTGGCTACATTGTTTTATTTCTTGCGCCGCCCCGTGGCTGGCGGCGATTCGGGACCTTCTTGGCAGGTTGCTCGTCTGGAAGGCACACCTCGCGTTGGGTGGCGTTCCCTTGGAGAAAAGTCGCGGCAGGGAAAGTTGGGAGTTGGCCAAACTCTGGTGACCGATGGCTCTTCGCGCGCCAGCATTACACTGGATGAAACGGGCCGCGTCGACGTGGATGCGGGATCGCGTGTGCGAGTCCTTGCCAACGGCCCCGGCCGGAAACGACTTTCTCTCGAGCGCGGCACGATTCACGCCGTGATCTGGGCGCCTCCCGGCGAATTTGTGGTGGATACGCCCTCCGCCGTCGCTGTCGATCTGGGATGCGTTTACACCCTGCACGTGGATGATTCCGGCGCCGGCCTCTTGCGCACCACCCTGGGCTGGGTCGGCTTCAAGCTGAACGGCCACGAATCTTTCATTCCTGCTGGGGCCGTCTGTAAGACGCGTCCGAAGATCGGCCCGGGCACGCCGTACATGGAAGATGCTTCGGCATCGTTCCAAGAGGGCTTGTCTCGATTGGATTTCGAGTCCATCACGCCAGCGGAGCGCACTGCCCTGCTCGGCACCTTGCTCGCGGAAGCAGGAAAGAATGACGCAATGACGCTGTGGCACCTGCTCTCACGCGTCGGAGATGCCGATCGTCCCGCCGTGTATGACCGCCTCGCCGGGCTCGCTCCGCCACCCGCAAGCGTAACTCGAGAAGGCCTACTCCGCCTCGATCGCACCATGTTGGACAGTTGGTGGACTTCCTTGGGCTTCGGCGACATCTACCTATGGCACATGTACGAGCAGGAGTGGTCGCAGCCTTCCGCCAACAGCAAGTGATGGAGGTGAATGGTTAACAGCTGCCTCGTTGTGGCCGTCTTGTCTCCTGAAGTTCAGAAATAACTTTGGAAGGAGACAGTAAAATCCATGACGAAACAACAGATTCATGCTCCCCGGTTTATCATCGCGCTGATGGCAGCGCTGCTGGGCCTAGCGACAGTGGCGCAAGCCGGCCCAGCGCTTATTTGTCACACCTTTGAAATTGGACAGGCAAAATCCTTGCCATGGACTAGCCCTAACTGGAACCTCAGCGGGGGCGAGAACTACGACACCAAGAATCTTGTCCGCGACACGCTCGAAATTCTCAGCCCGGAGACGCCGGTGCTCGTTCGGATGGAAACTCTGCGGCGCGCTACTCTCTACGCGCGCAAGGATCCCCTCGCCGCAAAAGAACTCCTCGCGAGGCTTTATGCCCGCACAACTTCCGCGGAATCCTCCGGCCATCCCGACGCGCTGGCCCAGTTTGATGTTGGTTATCTCGCCGAGACTTACCAGCAATGGCTCGGAAAGAATATGCCGCATCTGACGGACGGCATGCGCATGGATCCCAATCCAGCGGCCGGCCTCGATGGCTACGCAATGGTGAAAAAGGCAATCGCGCTGCGTGGCTCGGACCCCCAGATGGAATTCGCCGCCGCCCTCATTACCCTCTCTGGCCCGCCAGCCGAACACCGAGAGCATGCCCAGAAAGCCATCCTCGGTGCCAAGAGTGATCCCCTTCTCGCTCAAAACCTCGCGACGCACTTCATCGGCCCCAGAACCGAAACAATGTCAGAAACGCTCGCAAAGAACGCAACTTCCAATTAGCCCAGAGTAACAGTGCTTCCGCCGGTCGGGGCGCAGCATGCTGCGCCTCGACCGGCAGGGTTCAGGCCCTCGCCCCGGTTTCGATTGCAAACAGCACTCTTGACATCCGCGGCCGACTCAGGCATAAAGAATGTAGCTGCGGTTGCGGCGACACGTGGCGATTTAGGGCAACTTGCTCCACGTAAAAAACTGCTAAAGAGCTTTTCGAGTTTCCCAGAAGATTTTCTGAGACCCTCCGAGCACTTTGGCACGGAGGGATTTCTTTTTCTGCCCTCCCTGCTGCCCTAATCGAATTCCACGCTTTAGAACCGTTTCCGGGTCGAGGTAGGATCTATGTCCACAAATGCACTCTATGAACTGCGATGCCGCGAATGCGGCAAAACTTGGGGCAACGTCCCCCGCTCGTTCTGCGAAGATTGCTTCTCCCCGCTCGAAGTCTCCTACGACTACGAAGCTCTGAAGAAAACCGTCCGCCGCGAGAGTCTGGCAGGGCGCGACTTCAATATGTGGCGCTATGCCGAGCTGCTTCCGCTTCCAGAGGGCTACAAGGGTCCAAATGCCGTTGGTGGCACGCCGCTGGTCCCCTCGCAGAAGCTCGCGGCAAAATGGGGCTTGAAGAATCTCTATTTCAAAAATGACGCGGTTTGCTTCCCTTCTCTCTCTTTCAAGGACCGTGTCGTCGCCACCGCGCTTTCCGCCGCGCGGCGATTCAATTTCGCCACCGTGGGCTGCTCCTCCACCGGCAATCTCGCCAACGCTGTTGCTGCGCAAGCCGCCCAGCAAGGGTTCGACGCCTGCGTCTTTATTCCCGCGGACTTGGAGCCCGCCAAGGTGCTCAACACCGCTGTTTATGGCGCGCGCATCGTGCGCATCAACGGCAACTACGATCACGTCAATCGCCTCTGCGCGCAGATTGCCGACCGTTTCCAGTGGGGGCTCGTCAACGTGAACCTGCGCCCCTACTATTCCGAAGGCTCAAAAACGCACGGCTACGAAATCGCCGAGCAACTCGGCTGGGTGCTTCCTGACAATGTGGTCGTGCCCATGGCCGGCGGTTCGCTGATCACCAAAATCGCCAAAGCCTTCCGCGAACTGGTCACGCTTGGCTGGGTCGAGCCGAAACCGGTGAAATTTTTCGGCGCGCAAGCCACCGGCTGCTCGCCAATTTCCGATGGCGTGAAGCGCAACCTCGCTCGCTTTGAGCCGCAAAAGCCCAATACCATCGCGCGTTCCCTCGCCATCGGCAATCCCGCCGACGGCCCCTTTGCCATTAAACAAATCCGCGATTCCGGCGGCTGGGCCGAGGACATTTCCGATCCCGAAATCGTCGCCGCCATCAAGCTGCTCGCCGAAACGGAAGGCATCTTCACCGAGACCGCGGGCGGCGTCACGGCCGGCGTCACCGAAAAGCTAATCGCCCAAAATCGCATCAAGCCCGACGAAACCACTGTCGTGTGCATCACCGGGAACGGTTTGAAGACCACCGACGCTATCGTCGCCGAATTCCCAGCCACCGAAGCCATCGCCCCACGCCTGGAAGCCTTCGAGGCCTACCTCGATGCGCAACTCGGCACCACTGCGGCGAGCGCAAAAGCTTAATTTGCAATCGAACAAAACAAGGAGATACGAGAAATGTCCGTCACCATCGAAATCCCCACTGCCTTCCGTCGCTTCACCGACGGCACGCCAAAGGTCGACTGTAGTGCAACCACCATCGCCGGAGCTTTGAACGAACTGACCTCTCGCTTTCCCAATATCTCGCGACACGTTCGTGACGAAAACGGCCAAATCCGCCAGTTCCTCAACGTTTATCTCAACGAAGAAGACATTCGCTTCCTGGGCGGCGAATCCTGCGCCCTCAAGGAAGGCGACCGCGTTCTGCTCGTACCTGCCATCGCCGGCGGCAACTAGACCGTTCCCGGGCGAAGGCCCGCTAGCCACAACTTTTCCCGCCGCGCCGGGTTTGCCTAAGCATGAGAGTTCGGCTTCTCATTTATGCAGCGGTATCCTTGATTCTTCTGGCGTTTCATGCGCCGGCTCGAGCTGCCGCCACTCTTTGGTCGGAGTTTCGCGACCCATAACGGACAGTACTCCTTTGCCAGGGAGGACTCCCGTTTAGAGCAACAGATTTTTACAATCGCGCTCTTTTGGTGGATTCTCTTTCTTTGCATATCGTTAGCGCTTGATGTCCTCCTAGATTTCCTTCTGAAAAGGGCGGTTTGGATTTGCAGGGCACTCCCGCGTAATGCCAGCATAAGCGCCAAATTCCAATTTTTGCGGCGGATTTAGCGAATTTAACGGAAAGTTATTGTTTCTGTTCCGCCATCGGGTATAGACTTCCGCGCCGCCAGCCAATTCCTGTTCTTGCGACCTTACGGTTGTCCGCCGTGGGCACCAAGATGAACGCAGGTACCTGTGGTCACAATCCAAAACCAAAGAAGCTTCGCAAGGAGGTCCCATGAGAAGTAAGGGGTGGTCTATCTCGTTTCTAGCAATATTTGCACTTTGCTTCGCGCAGGCCGGCGCGGCGCAAAATCAATCCAGGAAAGGACACGTTGTAATCCCGGAATCAAGCGTGGCGCAAGCTGGCGACAACGGAATTGCGGCCCATACACACCTTCGAATCATGATGCCGGAAAGCGGCGTCTTCACCGGGACACCGCAACCCAACGAACTTCCGCCAGTCCTAGGCTTTTTCTTTGAGACGCCGGCATCCATCGCCTGCATCTATCATCTCGTCCCTCATCGGAAGGACGGCTGCAATCCTAACGAAACCACGGCCAATCCCAGTGGAGGTTCGGGGGCTATCGCCATCGTGGATGCGTTTGATACTCCAAACGCGGCGGCAGACCTGGCCGC
>Ga0307474_10000225_pt1 | contig 41312 bp, 36 predicted proteins | sample atmos_gasesECM1C_2_FD_203312 | JGI IMG/M metagenome (GOLD analysis project Ga0307474, IMG submission 203312) | Hardwood forest soil microbial communities from Morgan-Monroe State Forest, Indiana, United States - atmos_gasesECM1C_05 | ecosystem: Environmental > Terrestrial > Soil > Temperate... | reverse complement strand
CCCTGGAACCACATGCAGCCGATCAGCATCCGCACCAGCCAGATGCCGAGATTCCGGCCCGTGCGTTGAGCGGGATCTTCCTGCCAGTTCTTGAAGGCAATCGCGGTGCCGGCAAGCAGCAGGACCCAGAACAGCGCCAGGATCACATAGCGCCAGTTTCCCTGATGCAGATAGTCGTTCGTATTTCCGGTCAGGAAATGCCAGACATCGATGAAGGGATTGGTGGGCATCGGCTCCTGCTCCCAAGGGATTGGATAGCTGCTTTACGTGTCGGCTGATCGAATCGTTACTCCGCGTGCGGTAGCGATGACAAGGCGCACCGGAAGCCGGCGGTGCGCCTCAAATGCTTTACTGAGCGTCAAGCCACTTGTCGGATCCCGTCAGCTTCACCGACACGCCCGACAAGGTGATCTTGAAGTCCTTTCCGTCCACCGTGCCAGGATGATCAATCGAGAACAGAAGCGGGCCAGCCTTCTTGTAGTCGTCATATTTCGCGCTGACGAGGTGCGGTGGATTTGGAGCGCCCCGGTGGTAGGTGATTTGCACGATCTTCTTGTCGGGCCCGATGTAGAGATCCCAGGTATCGCCGGGCTGGTAGCCGCCCTCCGAGGGGTATTTCATCGCGATCCGCTGTGCGGTGCCGTCGCCGATCGGCAGTTTCTGCTGGCCGTCGTCGGTTGCCGCTGCTCCATCCCATAGCAGATGGAAGGGGAGCAGCGTCCAATATTGGTCGTTGGCGAACTGCGGATCGACTTCTTTCTTGACGACCTCGCTTTGGCTGTCGAGTTGCGAGCGCTGATAGGTGACCTTGACCGGATTGCCCGCCTTGTCTTTGCCGTCGAACGAGACCGTGTTGGTCTTCGGGCTCCATTCCCATTTGTTAGAAATCTGCTTTCCATTCGGAAGTTCGATAGTCCAGCTGTAGCGCATGGTTTCGACCTGTCCCCACGAATCGAGCCCGTACGCCTTGGCGATCTGCTCGGCGATTGACGGCTGCTCGGCGGCGGAAGCTGCGGGGAGGGCCAGCAGCGTGATGGCGGCCAGCAGACCGAGCTCCTTGAGTCTCGCTTTTCTGCGCGCCGGGGTAACAATATTGCTCATGTCCAACTCCTGAGTTTGAATGAAATTCCCCGACCGAGCCAAGACTCGAGTGTCGAGGCTCGGATGGTCCATGGCGAGAAAACACTCGGATTCGGCCGGACGTGAGCCTAGCCGCGGCAGGCGAGAGACTTTCCTTTCGCGTTGCCCACGCGTGACCATTTCGGCCGAACGTCGCACCTGAGAACGCCTGAACTTTGGCAAGAATGGCCGCAAATTGCCCGTTAGGTGTTGTTAGAGGCTGCTAGCCGTTGCGAGTCCGTTCATGTCGATGGATACGATCTCGGTGCCAGTCGCTTTATACCACGGCGCCGGCACCTCAAGAGTGCACAATCGGCCGGAGATACATCTAGCCATCCGAATCTAGAGCGTTTCCGCCGTTCATTGTTCCGCTGTTCCGTTGCGACTCTAGGCCTACCCGATACCTGGCTCGGCTATGGGCTCGATGGTTGGCGGCGGACCGTGCCAGTTTCGCACCAGAAACGGCGTGAACGAAACACAAAGAACGCCATCAAACCTGAACGAAAACGCACGGAAATCAACGAACCTAATCGATATCCGATCGCTCATAACGGTCTGGTTGCAGGTTCTTGAACCTGGCGGAGCAGCATTTTCTTGATCTGATGGCTGGCGGCATAAGACTCTCGCGCCAGATATCATTCTCTGAGAGTCTGTCCGTTTTTTCTCTATCGTATCCAATACTACGATCCACGCGTGAACGCGCTTCCCTCTCTCGGCCGCACGCGGCATCCTGCTGGGATGAAGCGCGCGAGGATGAGAGAAGTGCTCGATCGTGCACCGCGGAGTGCAACCTCAGGCGAAATCGAACCTGCTCTGATCAAATTTGTTGAAGCACTTGCAATTGCCGATGCTAGACGCGATCATCTTTTTGAAGGCGAGCGTCTGATGAAGAATCATCTAGATGCCGCCGCCGAGAAGCGCATCAGCAGTGGTATTCGAGATGAAACCCGCAGCGATCTATGCTCGGTTCTCGACCGAGCTTCAAAACGAAAAATCGACTGAAGATCAGATTGCTCTGTGCCAGAGGTACGCGGCGCGTCATCAATGGATTCGCTGTTCGGCGGTTCGTGAGAGCGGCAGTTGTTCAAATCGCAGGATCATTTACCTGCGCGATATCGAAAGGCTCGTGCTCAGTGGGATGGTCGAGGAGTTGAAGGACCCGCGGCTGATCGAGACGTACGTGCGGAGCTACAATGGTGAGCGAGAGCGGCTTGCGGGGAATGCGTCCGCCGTGCGGACTCGGCTGGAGGCAAAACGTGACCGGATCGAAAGCGAGCGACAGCGCAATATTGATCTCGTGATCAAGTACGTGATCTCCGAGGATGACGCCAAGCAACGGATCGCCGATCTGAAGGAAGAGCGATTGCGCGTTGAGGCAGAACTGGCTGCCCTTGAAGAGGCGCCCGTCCTGTGCCTACCGTAAATCACATCCGGCCATATCGATGGTGCAGTCCGCCCAGGACCGGGCGGCAGACGATATTCCCGGCCCACTCCACCCGCGAGAGATCGGGGCATTCTTGTTCAATGACAAATGAGCGCCAATCGCCCCACGACTGCCGAATTAGCGCTTTGGCCGCCGAATACCCCATGTTCGATGCTTTGCTCTTCCATAAACAACAGAAGTGGTTTTGACTAAGCACGCAGCCGCAGGCGAATTTTGAGTTTAGGAGCGTGGCAGTCATGTCGAAAACCAGACTCACGGAAGCCGACGTCGAACGACGGTCTAAGACTACTGCAGGCGGCGACTGATTCCGGCCGGCCGAAGAGATTCTGGACGACAACTCCAGTGATGTGCAGCATCCAAATTCCGGCACCGGGGGCGGTGACACCACAAACGCCGTTGCGCCTAGAAATCGCCGCGCGGTTGGCTTTTCCTGACAATTCGATGAGCGCCGCAGCCCTTCGGCGAATGATTTCCGCCGGCAAGCTCAATGCCGAGCGCATTGCGGGCCGGTACTACACAACGCTTGGTGACATCGAAGATATGAGGGAAAAATGCCGCGTCAAAGCAAAGGACCACGCCTCGCCCTCAATGGCCGAGGCAAATGGATCATCAGGGACGGACAGACAAACCGTGGCACTGGATGCGATGAACTCGATCGCACTGGCGCTGAAAGAAAGCTTGCAGAATACATCCTCAAAAAGCACGACCCGGCAAACGCCATCAAAAAAGATAATCCCAATGCGACCAAAATAGCCGATATTCTGTCGCTCGAAATGAAGCGGATCGCCAAGGCCGATATGCCGGATTGGCGCAAAAGGGAATTGATCACTGTCTGCCAAAACATGGGCAATTGGTTCGGCAATCGTGCCGTCGGCGATCTTAACGGCGAGCTACAGGAGCGATACGCCATCGAGCGCGTGTATCAGGCAGCCGCTTGGCGCGATCTGAAAATTCTTGCCGCCGCCGTCAACCGCTATCTCAAGACCAAGGTTGGCGGGATCCAGATGCGGTTTAGCCCGATGCTGCCGGATGCTCCGGAGGCCCGTGAGCGCTGGCTGACACGCGACGAGGCAGCCAAGCTAATCCGTATCGCTTGGCGACTTAAACGTGAAACCTCTTTCCGCGGAGGCCAGTTTAGCCACTACACGTCCCGCCATATTGCGAGGTTCATTCTTGTCGGCTTGTACACTGGCTCTCGTGCTGGCGACATTTGCGGCGCGGCCCTCCTGCCGACCATCGGTCGCGGCTATTGCGATCTCGACCGTGGCATCTTCAAGCGAAAGCCAGACAACAAGAAAGAGACCAGCAAGCGGCAACCGACAGTGCCAATCCCCCCTCGCCTGCTCGCCCATCTGCGCCGCTGGCAACGCCTCGGGATTAGCAAGCGGGCAGTCATCGAATTTCATGGCAAGCCGATAAGTCGCATCCGTTCGGGTTGGGATACCGTGGTTGAGGCGGCCGGGCTGGCGACAGATGATCGAAGGCAGAAGGTCGTCAGGCATACCCTGCGGCACACCGCCATCAGTTGGTATTTGAGCAAAGGTGTCGATATTGAAACGGTCAGCCAGTATTGCGGCGTAGCCGTCGCCACGATTAGGAAGACTTACAGGCATGTCATGCCGGGAACCTTTGATCCTCTACTAGATGCCGCCCACCATTTTGGTCGTTGATCGGCCGGACCCGATAGGCTAGAAGACGCCCGCAGGCGGCCCCCAGGTGGGGGCCGCAGTCATTTTCAACAAAGTTGGGTGTAGGCGGCGTTTCTGACACGGAAACTGATACGGGGCACGATCAAAAGCCAGTAAGTATCTGAAAAACCAACAGAAACGCGCTGACCGCACTCTAACCGCTCGAAAGGAGCGGGACAGCTGATGATCAGCCAAATTCTCATCTCGCTTGTGGCCGGCTGTGCTTCGGCGGCCATGTTCGCCTCGATCACGTCGGGTGAACTGATCTCCCTTGTCTTGCTGTATCTGTCGCCGCTGCCGTTGATGGTCGCGGCGATCGGCTGGGGTCCGCTCTCCGCGGCGATCGGCGGTGGCCTGGCGGCGATCGGCCTCGGCGCGGCTTTCGGCATCGGCGACCTGATTGCCTATGCGATCGCAGTCGCCCTGCCCGCCTGCTGGCTCGGCCATCTCTGTTCGCTCGGCCGCAGCGAAACCGATGGTCACGGCACTTCTGCCGCGCTGGAATGGTATCCGGTCGGCCGCATCCTGCTCTGGATCGCGGGCTTCGCGGCGCTCGCGACCGCTGCCGCGCTGCTGGCGCTCGGCAGCGACGCTGCCGCTATTGCGGGCACGCTACGCGGCTTTCTCTTGCGGATCCTCTCGATGAACGACGTGCCCACCAGTGCCGACACCGAGCTCTGGGTCGACGCCATGGTGAGCTTCGCGCCGTCGGCTGCGGCCATTGTCGCGACGTTGACGCTGACCCTCAATCTCTGGCTGGCCGCAAAGGTCGCGGCCACCTCGGGCCGGCTATCGCGGCCCTGGCCCGATCTCAAGACGGCCGCGCTGCCCCCGATGACATTGGTAGTGTTATGCGCAGTGACTGGCTTCTGCTTTTCCGGCGGGCTCGTCGCAATGCTGGCGAGGATCGCCACCTCGGCGCTGGTGATGGCCTATGCGCTGACCGGTTTTGCGGTGCTCCACACGTTGACTTTGGCTTTGAAGAGCCGCGCCTTCTGGCTCGGCTCAGCTTACGCCTTTGTGTTGGTGTTCGGCTGGCCGATGCTGGCGATGGCTGCGCTTGGCCTTGCGGATGCCGTGTTCGGCCTGCGGCGACGCTATTTGCGCTCGCGCCCGCCACCGCTGCCGGTCCCCTAAGAAATCAACCTCTCGCACTCTCACTCATTTAAAAGGAGAACATCATGGAAGTCATTTTGCTGGAGCGCGTCGCCAAGCTTGGTCAGATGGGCGAAGTCGTCAAGGTCAGGGATGGTTACGCACGTAACTTCCTCTTGAAGCGCAAGAAGGCGCTGCGCGCGACCGCGGAGAACCGCGCCAAATACGACGGCATGAAGGCCGAGCTCGAGGCCAACAACATCCAGGCCAAGGGCGAGGCAGCCAAGGTCGCCGAGAAGATCGAGGGCCGCGACATCGTCATCATCCGCCAGGCCTCCGAATCCGGCCAGCTGTTCGGCTCGGTCTCGGTGCGCGACATCGTCGTTGCACTCGCTGCGGACGGCATCACCATCTCCCGCCCCCAGGTCTGGCTCGATGCGCCGATCAAGGCGATCGGCCGGCAGAAGGTGGCGATCGCGGTGCACCCTGAGGTCGAAGCCACGATCTCGGTGACGGTGGCGCGCAGCGCCGACGAGGCCGAGCGCATCAAGCGCGGCGAGGACATCTCGACCCGTCAGGAGGACCAGGACGCGGCCGCGGAAGCGCTGGCCGCCGCCGGCGAGTTCTTCGATCCGGAAGCCCAGCACGAAGTCGCGCCGGAGGCTCAGCCCGAAGCTACCGAGAAGTGATTTCTCGGGGCTCTTTAATTGAGCGTGCTAGCCCGATCGCGCTCGATCCGGGCCTTTCAGGCCGGGGTCGGGACGCGGATCGGCGGCCTCCTTCATCATCGCAATTGGCGCGGTAAGAAGTCCAGGTCGTTTAGCGAGAGATCGGCGGCTCGGGATCACCGGCCGGCTCAGCCGGCTGCGGCGGGGTTGAGGCTGTGACCGATGGCGACGCAGGCGGCGTCGAATTTGCAGGCGCAGCCACTTGCGAGTTCGCGCCGCCAGCAGCGCTTGCCGGCGCCGCCGCGGATGAAGCAGGAGCCGGCGCCGCAGCGGCCGGGGCCTGCGTCACCGGCGGGACAGGGTCGCGCCGAAGCGACGGTGGCAGCGCCTCATTCACCTTCTCTTTGGTCGCATCGGCGTCGGCAGACTGCGCCGGGCTTTCCACAGGATTCGCAATCTCAACGGGTTTGGCGCTCTCAACAGATTTCGCGCCTTCCTCGGACTTGGCCGACTCGGACTTGGCCGACTCAGACTTGGCCGACTCGGACCTGGCCGGCTCGAGTTTGGCCGGCTCGGTTTTGGCAGGCTCAGGTTCGACCTTCGCGGTGTCGCTCTTTGCTGGCTCGCCGCCGGCCGCCTCCTCCTTCGCGGGTTCCACAGGCTTGTCGATGGCCTTGTCCGCGGCTTTGGGCGCCCCTTCCTCCTGGCCGGGCTTGCCTCGCTTGCCCAGCCGCTGCTGCTTGGCCTTGCGTCCCTCCGGCCCAAGCTCGCTCGCTGCTGGCGGCATCTGCCCTTCGGCGCCGGGCTTGCCGACCTCGGACGGTTCAGTAGGGCGCGCCAGCCGCTTGCGGCCGGGCTCGGCCTCGCCCTGGACGGTCCCGGCATCTGGCTTGGTTGTGGGCCTGGCCTCGGATTTCGTTTCCCTGCCCTCTTTGCCGTCCTTGGCGCTCTTCTGCTTGTCGCCATAGCGAGTGTCGGTCGCGCCGTTGGACATCAAATAGGAGGCGAGCACGCCCGCCATCTCAGGGCTCGTCGTGTAGTGCTGGCGCAGGAAGCCCTGCAGTGAGCCCGGCGCCACCGTCTTCAACAGCCCGCGTGCGCCCTTGTGGCAGGCCGTGCATGTCCCGGCGAAAATCTGGCTCGGGCTCTTGCCGGCTTCGAGATTTTCCTGCGCCTCGACCTGGCCAATTGCGCAACAGCCGACCAGAAGCGTCACCGCCGCTAAACTGAGCGCTCGGCTCAACACCATTGGCTGTTCTCCAGATGCCGACAATTGAGGATGCAGTGATCGCTGCCGTGGCTGCCGCAGCGCGAAAGGACGACCGCAGCGCGTCATCTTTTAGCGGATTATCGCGGCAATGGAAGCGCGCAAAATGCGTAAGCTTGTGAGTGTGACATTTCGGAATATCCGCTTTGACTTCAGTGCAATAGACCGGCGTGGAACTTGCATTATGATCAAACCTGGGCGCGTGGAACCAATCCGGTCGAGCGGCGTCTTCTGTTCGCCGAGGAGGTTCTAAAGATCCGGGGGTATCGCAGGTGGCGGTGGTGCGATGGACCATTTGTTGCGTAGGCTGCTTACAAAGTTCATTTGCCGCGGTTCGATAATTTTTACAACGGCCAGCGGCGCGAAATTCACCTGTGGCGACGGAACCGGCGATCCGGTTCATGCCCGTTTCGTGACGGCCGAAGCCGAACGAAGTATCCTCCTCAACCCTGAGCTTGCGCTGGGCGAAGCTTTCATGGAAGGCACCTTCGTCGTCGAGCGGGGCACAATCGCCGATGCGCTGGCGATCCTGATGGGCCAGCCGGACGCGCTCCCGACTTGGGCCAAGCCGCATTGGTGGGGCCGCTACTTCGCCCGCCGCTTCAACCAGTTCAATCCGCGCCGCCGCTCACGCAGCAATGTCGCACATCATTATGACCTCGATGGCAGGCTCTATTCGCTCTTCTTGGATGCCGACAAGCAATATAGCTGCGCCTATTTCGAGACGCCGGAAATCAGCCTCGACGACGCGCAGCTTGCAAAGAAGCGCCACCTTGCTGCCAAGCTTCTGGCGGGGCGCGGCCAGCGGGTACTCGATATCGGCTCCGGTTGGGGCGGGCTTGGCCTCTACCTTGCCGAGATCGCCGGCGCCAACGTCACCGGGATCACACTCTCGACCGAGCAGTTGGACGTCTCCAATGCGCGCGCTGCCGAGGCGAACCTGACGCAGTCAGCGCGATTCCTGATGCAGGACTATCGCGATGTCGAAGGCCCCTTCGATCGCATCGTCTCGGTCGGCATGTTCGAGCACGTCGGGATCGATCACTACGACACCTTTTTCGAGCGCTGCGCGGAGCTTCTGACCGACGAAGGCGTCATGATGCTGCATTCGATCGGCCGCTCGGAAGGACCTGACTCCACCAATCCGTGGATCGCCAAATACATTTTCCCCGGCGGCTACATTCCGGCGCTGTCGGAGGTGCTGCCATCGATCGAGCGCGCGGGCCTCCTGGTCTGCGACATCGAAATCCTGCGCCTGCACTATGCGGAAACACTGAAAGCCTGGCGCGAGCGCTTCATGGCGCGGCGCGAGGAGGCCGTACAGCTCTATGACGAGCGCTTTGCGCGGATGTGGGAGTTCTATCTCGCGGCGTCCGAGATGTCGTTCCGCAAGCAGAACATGATGAATTTCCAGATCCAGCTCGCCAAGCGCCAAGACGCGGTGCCGATAACGCGCGATTATATCGCGCGCAGCGAAGCCCAGCTGCGCGCACGTGAGCAGAGGAGCCAGCCGCGGTTCAAGCTTGCCGGTGAGTAGGTCTCAATGGCGCCGGCTGAAGGCTGACGCCGCAAAAGGATAGTGCGACATGGGCTGCGCGAGCTGGGCGCGCAAACCGAGGAGAACGGCCGGCGGGCAAGGCTTGGCGCGCACCTCGGGACACGCGGCCTGCTCCATGGCGTCGACCAGCGTGGACAGCCACAGCTGCCGATCCTCGCCGCCCCGCCATATGCCCTTCCGCTGCTCCATCGCTCGATCCGCCTTGTGGCTAAAGCCGCTTCCGGCACGCCTTGGCCGAAAAATACCCGTTGGAATGTGAACTACCTCATAGGCGATCCGTTCCAGCCCCCGTAAAGATACGGCATGGCCGAAAAGACCTATCAGCCCCTCGATTCCATGCACGATCTGCGCACCGACTATGTCTTGATCGCAATGGGCATCGGAGCCGCCGTGCTGGCCCTCGCTTACCTCTTGGTGACCTGACCGGCGTCACGAGCCGGCGCCACCTACCCGCTCATCATTTGAGTATGGTCAGGCAGGAAAAGGTTCATCTTCCAGAACCTTGCCGGGACTTTCCGTCAAACAGCCCCACAAATCGCAGGAAAATGCGTCAAGCGTTGATAGCCTTGGCTGCAAGATTCACACACGGCCTGTGTGTGAATCGGGCATAAGGCCGCTTCCCGCTTTCGTGGCGCCCAAGACTGGCGCTTTATCGCCGGCCCACACCCTCACAACGACAAGAACTCCCGCTTAAACTCCCGCCATGGCCTTGACTGATTCGACCGTCCTCAAGCTCGCTCCCGACGCAGCAGCGCCGACCTATCGGACTGCACCGCACAATATCGAAGCTGAACAAGGCCTCTTGGGCGCCATCCTGGTCAATAATGACGCTTTCTACCGGGTGTCGGACTTCCTTGAGCCGAAGCACTTTTTCGAGCCGATCCACCAGACGATCTACGAGACCGCGGGCTCCCTGATCCGGATGGGCAAGGTGGCGACGCCCGTGACCTTGAAAACCTTCCTGCCCGCGGACATCGATCTCGGTGGCCTGACGGTCGGCCAATATCTGGCCCGGCTTGCTGCGGAAGCGACCACCATCATCAACGCCCAGGACTACGGGCGCACCATCTACGACCTCTCGTTGCGGCGCGATCTGATCCAGATCGGCGAGGACATGGTCAATGTCGCCTATGAGGCGCCGGTCGATTTTGCGCCACGGGTGCAGATCGAGGACGCCGAGCGCAAGCTTTATGAGCTTGCCGAATCCGGCCGCTACGACGGTGGCTTCCAGAAATTCTCGCAGGCGCTGACCACCGCCGTCGACATGGCGGCCAATGCCTACAAGCGCGACGGCAAGCTGTCGGGCATCTCGACGGGCCTGCGCGACCTCGACACCAAGATGGGCGGCCTGCAGCAGTCCGACCTTATCATCGTGGCTGGCCGTCCCGGCATGGGCAAGACTTCACTCGCCACCAACATCGCCTACAACGTGGCGAAGGCTTATGTACCCGAAGTCCAGGCGGACGGAACGAACAAAGCGGCCAATGGCGGCATTGTCGGCTTCTTCTCCTGCGAAATGTCCGGCGAACAGCTCGCCACCCGCATCATCGCCGAGCGCACCGGCATCCCGTCGAGCCACATCCGCCGCGGCGGCATCACCGAAAGCGATTTCGAGAAAATTCGCGATTATTCCATCGAGCTGCAGTCGCTCCCTTTCTACATCGACGAAACCGGCGGCCTTTCGATCGCGCAACTCATGGCGCGTGCACGGCGGCTGAAACGGCAAAAGGGTCTCGACCTCATTGTGATCGACTACATTCAACTGTTGCAGGGCTCGAGCAAGAAAAGCGACAACCGCGTGCAGGAAATCACCGAGATCACCACCAGCCTGAAAGCGCTGGCGAAAGAGCTCAACGTCCCCGTGATCGCGCTGTCGCAGCTGTCGCGCCAGGTCGAATCCCGCGACGACAAGCGCCCCCAGCTATCGGATTTGCGTGAATCCGGCTCGATCGAGCAGGACGCCGACGTCGTCATCTTCGTGTATCGCGAGGAGTATTATCTCGGCAACAAGGAGCCACGCGCGGGCACGCCTGAATATGAGAAGTGGCAGCTCGACATGTCCCTGGTGCACGGCAAGGCCGAAGTCATCATCGGCAAGCAGCGTCACGGTCCGACCGGTACCGTCGAATTGCACTTCGATGCGTCGGTCACCCGGTTCGGCGATCTCACCCAGGACGGCCATTTGCCGGATCGGACGTACTAGACTTACTTTACCCACCTTGGGCGAGGTTGAACCAAAGGCTTGCCCCGCGTAAAACCGCAAGGCCATGACCACCGCCCCCACTGCAAAATCCGCTGTCACAAGCTCGCTGCTCTCGCCCGAGGCCAACCAGGCGGCGGCGCTCGCCGCCTATAACGGTATCCTCACCATCGATCTCGACGCCATCGTCGCCAACTGGCGCAAGCTCGAGAAGACCGCGGTGCCCGCCGAATGCTCCGCCGTGATCAAGGCGAACGCCTATGGTTGCGGCATCGAGCCGGTAGCCAAGGCGCTGGCAGCGGCCGGCTGCAAGACCTTCTTCGTGGCGACGCTGGACGAGGCACACGCCGCGCGGGCGGCCTTGCCCGAAGCTGTGATCTATGTGCTCAACGGTTTCTTCCAGAACACCGGCGAGGCCTATGCCAAGATCAACTGCCGGCCCGTGATCGGCGAGCTCAACGAGCTTGCCGAATGGGACCTGTTCTGCCGCCGCTCGGGATGGTCGGGCGGCGCTGCCATCCATATCGACACCGGCATGAACCGGCTGGGCTTTACCATCCAGGAAGCGCAAGGCCTGATCCCGCGCGTCAATGCCGGCGACCACGGCATTACGCTTGTGATGAGCCATCTCGTCTCCGCCGAGCAGCTCAATAGCCCGGTCAATGCAAGGCAGCTTGCAGCCTTCCGCGAGATCGCAAGCGTCTTCACCGGCGTGCCGGCGGCGCTTGCCAATTCATCCGGCATCTATCTCGGCCCGCCCTTCCAGTTCGATCTGGTACGGCCGGGTGCCGCGCTCTATGGAGTGAACCCAACACCCGAAGCCGACAACCCGATGCAGCCTGTCGTGGATCTGAAGGCGCGCATCATCCAGACCCGCAACATCGAGCGCGGCGACACCGTCGGCTATGGCGGCACCTGGACCGCCAGGCGTCCGACCAAGCTTGCCATCATCGCCACCGGCTATGCCGACGGCTATTTCCGTGCCGCGAGCGCCAATGACGGCACCCGCGGCGCGGAGGTCATCGTCGCCGGCAAGCGCTGCCCGATAGCAGGCCGCGTCTCCATGGACCTGATCGCGGTTGACATCACCGACCTGCCGCCCAACGCCGCGCGCCGCGGCCACATGGTGACGCTGATTGGCGAAGGCATCACGGTCGACGAGCTCGCCCATCGTTTCGGCACCATCGGCTATGAGGTCCTGACCAGTCTCGGCCGCCGCTTTGCCCGGGTCTACAAGAGCGGCGGCACGGCGACCGCCGTGGCCGCGCCCTCACCTGCCTGATCGCGCTTCGCGGCTTTCGCGGCCTCCTTCGAGGAGCATCATGAAAGTCGCAACCTTCAACATCAACAATATCAACCGCCGGCTGCCGAACCTGCTCGCCTGGCTGCGCAGCGCCAGGCCGGACGTCGTCTGCCTACAAGAATTGAAGGCGACGGACGGCGAATTTCCAGCCTCCGCGATCCAGAGGGCCGGCTATCGCGCGGTCTGGCACGGACAGAAGGCCTGGAATGGCGTCGCGATCCTGTCGCGCAAGGCCGAACCTGTACTGACCCGCACGGCACTACCGGGCGACGCGAACGACCACGAAGCGCGCTATATCGAGGCCGCCGTCAGCGGCATCATCATCGCCTGCATTTATGCGCCGAACGGCAATCCGCAGCCGGGACCGAAATTCGACTACAAGCTCGCCTGGCTGAAGCGGCTGCGCAGCCATGCGGCGAAATTCTTGAAGCAGGACCTGCCGGTCGTGCTCGCCGGCGACTACAACGTCGCGCCTGAAGGCCTCGACATCTATCCGACGCGCTCATGGGACAAAGATGCGTTGATACAGCCCAAGAGCCGCGCAGCCTTCGCCGCGCTTGTCGCGCAAGGCTGGACGGATGCGATCCGCACGCTGCATCCGGAGACGCCGATATACACCTTCTGGGATTACAAGCGAAACCGTTGGCCGCGCGACGCGGGGCTGCGGCTTGACCATCTCCTGCTCAGCCCGCAGCTCGCGCCACGCCTGGCAAGGGCCAATGTCGACAGAAAGGTGCGCGGCGAGGACGGCGCGAGTGACCACGCGCCAGCATGGATCGTCTTGGATTGACTCGGCGTTTTCGAACCAAGTGCATGCCGGTTCGCGTGACGAAAACGCGTCAATAGGCTCAGGCGCGCCGCCCGCGCGCGCGGAATGGGTCCCCACAAGGCTCGGTTGGTCCTTGCGGCGCATTGACGGCCACGGCCCTGGCGGTCATCATCTTGGCCGTGCGGGCGCCTACAGCAACAGTGCGCTTACCCCCCGGGGAGTGGCAGCCATGATGAAGAACGTCGTAGCCGGATGTGTGGTAGCGGCTTTGATTTTCATGGGCTTGCTTGCCTACGCCCAAGAGCACCATGAGTGCTGGCATGGGCACTTGCTTAAAACCGTGAAGTCCTGCGGATCCGTCGACACTTCAATGTAGCGCATGGCTGCCTCCGGTATCGCGGCCAGGATGTGCGGCGGCACTGCCGCACGCCAGGTCGACATTGCGTACCAAAAGCCCTCGGCCGCGTCGTTGCGCATGCGACCCATGCGGCGCTATACAAGACCTATGTCCCGCGATTTTGGCCTTCAACGCACGCCCGTCGACGTTCTCGACTATGAGGTCGCCCAGGAGCAAGCCGTTGCGCTCGGACGGATGGGGCGAGCCCTGGAAAATGCTCTGGCCAGGCTGCGGGAATTCGATGCCGCCGATCCGCGTTCGGGCGGGCCGGCGTCTGCGCAGCAGGCGCGGCGCACGCTGGTGGCGGACGCCGGCCACGCGCTCTGGATGTTCGTGGTGCAGCGAGAGGCGTGTGGCCTGCGCGACAGTCGCACCATCATGCGCGACTACAAGGTGCCGACCGAGGTGCAGCAGTGCATGGGGATGGTCCCCGCCACATCGATGCGGACCGCAAAGTAACGCGGCTGCGCACGCAAGCTTTGAGCGACGGTACGAACTGGCAGCATCTGCCTTGATTGCTATCCGATGCTTCAGACCACAAGACTGTGATGCGCCTCGAGCGCCGCAAGCGTATCGCGTGTATCCATCAGTTCGGCTACCGTTGTGGTACAACCAGAGGCAGTCGTGCATTCCAGCAGCGTGTTAGCGCCCACGATCTCGGTCGTGAGGAAGTGGTTGAGATCGCCAGCGTGACCATCCCAGTGCGTGCCCGACAGGACATTCTGCAAATCGACTTTGTCGCCGTTAAACAGATTGAAATTGAAGATCTTGTCCATCCCCGACAGCTCCAGCACGAACGTGTCCTTGCCCGCTCCACCAAAAATCGTATTGAAGGTGGTCGCTGCGCCGGCGTCCACCCAGTTGCCGGTGCCAGACAGGGAAACGACGTCATTGCCGCTTCCCGTCGTTACGGTATTAAATCCGTTCCCGGTCAAACATACCGTGCAGTCTCCGGTGCCCAGCGCAATCGACGTGTGATCGACATTTACCCCGACGACGAGATCGGCCCCATTGCCGGCGACAACCGTATTGTAAGACCCGCCGATCAGGATTTGGTCGTTCCCGTTGCCGGCGACAACCGTGGAAACGCCTGCCAAGGCCGTAATCGAATCCGAGCCGTTGCCGACAACGACTGTGTCAAACCCACCAACGAGGTGCAGGTTCGAATGCGTACCGCCGTGCAGCGCAACCGTTGCAGCGCCGTTGCCGTTCAGGTTGCCGTTGTCCGCTCCGACATTGCCATTGCCGTTGCCATTGCCTGAATCGTATCCAGCATTCAGATTGCCATTATAGTTGCCGTTGAGAACGCCGATATTGCCATTGCCGTTATCGTTGCCATCCGACGGGGAGGCATTTCCCAGGCCGTTGAAATTGCCGTTGAACGCGCCAATGTTGTCGTTGCCATTTTCCCTGCCGCCATTAGCATCGCCGTTGAAGACGCCGATATTGTTTTTCCCGTCGCTCGCGTTGCTGTTGTCCAAACCATTGAAGGCACCGATATTTCCCGTGCCCGAATTGAAGAAGCCGATATCGCGATGGGTTCCCGATGTTGAATGGAGCCACTCGACGCCGAGCGGCGCAGCAAATGTCGCCGACAAATAATTCTGGTAGGTTACATGCACTTCCCCGTCGTGAATGACCACCGACCCCGTCGCAGCCCCGGCATTCACAACATCATTGCCATCTCCGAGAACGATCGTATTGAACGCTCCCTGCAGGGACACGTGATCATCGCCATTTCCCAGAACAATGGTGGATAGGCCGTCGCCTCCGTGAATCGAAACAGCGGCGGCGGAGGTAGTATCGCAAACGATGACGTTGCCTATCCCGCTGAGATCCAAAGATGCGCTCGCACCACCGACATTGTCGACAATGCCGAAGGTCGCTTCGGGATTGAATGTTATGTCAAAAACAAAATAATCATCCTGTGGATGATGATGCGCATCGGCGAAGGTTGCGTCAGCTGAAGCTCGGAAATCAAAGCGATCTGCAATCACGGTCATCTCCTGCGTTGCTTAAAGCTTGGGCCTCCGTCCAATCCGGGTCGATTTGCTCGACAAGGCTAATCACTCACGTTTGCGCCGAGATCAGGCAAACAGTCGCCCCGCCCATCACAAACGCGCGCTTAGGGGCCGGACCTTACAACCAATAATAGCAATCAAATATGTCGGGAGGTTATCGCCTGGCCGATCCAAGGCCGATAAGATTGCTTTTGTCACAGCGACCGCAGGCGCCCGCCGCGTCGCCGCCTGCCGTGAAGAATTAACGCCGTCGCATACGGGCCCCTCAAGATGCAAACGAGGCAGCGAGGCTGTCCTAAACCCGACGTTGAGCGGCTCCCAAGCACTTATGGAACGCCCGGCTGCAGCCACCGCTCTGCAACCACAGCACGGGCGGGAATGCAGCGCGGCAATTGCGTCCTATTCGATCACCTCGTCGGCGCTGGCGAGCAGTGTTGGAGGGACCGTAAGACCAAGCGCCCTCGCTGTATTTAAATTGATGATCAGTCGGAACTTGATGGGTTGCTGAATCGGAAGTTCCCCTGTCTTCGCGCCCTTTAAGATCCTATCGACATAGGACGCGGCACGTCGGTAGAGATCGGGCCAATCGGAACTATAGCGGAGCAATCCGCCAATCTGCAGCGACTGAACGTTTCCGTAGACGTCGGGTAAGCGGTGCTTAGCCGCCAGAGCAACGATATGTTCATGGTTCTCAATGAGCATGTTGTCCGGCAGCGAAATCATTGCGCTATCCGTCTTTCCAGAAAAAGCGTTAATTGCTGGCTCGATTTCAGCAGCGTTTTGCACATGAGCGACGGTCAGCTGCACTTCAAAAAAAGGCGCAGCGGCTTCCATCGTTTGTACGTGCATACGCCACGTGGGGCTTGGTCCGGCAAGCACTAAGACATGCTTAGTGCGCGGCGCGACCTCTTTGAGCAACTCCAGCCACTTCCCTGCGATAGAGGATTCATATGCGGCGAAGCCCGTTATGTTGGCTTCGGGTCGTGCGAGGCTTTGGACGAGGCCGCCGCGAACGGGGTCAGCCACATGCACAAAGACAATGGGTATCCTCCCAGTTACCTCTCTTAGGGCTATTGTCGCTTGCGTGCCACCGCTGACAATAACCTCAGGATCGAGAGCCACTAGACTAGCTGCATCGTATCTAAGACTACCAACATCTACTTTCGCCGAACGATACTCAATCTGGATATTTTTGCCATCGATCCAGCCGAGAGCCTCGAGACCTTCGCGAAGCGCGCGCACGTAGAGCTCCTGGTCGGGACCACGTGGAACGAGGGCTCCGATCCGTCGCACAAGTGGCTGTGCGCCCGTGGCATCGAACCAGATGGAAACCAGCCCGCCTAGACCGACGATGAATTCGCGTCGCCGCACGACTACTAACTCCCCCGGGCTCAAGTCCGCAGCCTACCACATGCTGAACGAAACCGCGTTGTGGATCACAGCGGACTAGCTTGGTCGACTTCCAGAATGGGCTACCGCAAGCCTTCGCGCCGTTGCGCGTAAGCGGCGCGCGGCCACGCCACCGCCATGGCAGCTTTGCCCCAACTTGATGCGCCACCAAGTTTCGGCAGCCCCGGGCCAAACTCGGAAGTATTAGCCAGCGATTCCTCGCGCTCCTCGCGGCATTACGTGACATACTCCTATTAGAACGCCGCCAAGTTCTGTTTGTTTTAGGGAGAATTGTGATGCTTCCGAAACCTGAATTGGCCTATTTCGCTATCGCCGACATCTCCGGCTATACGAGCTTCCTCGCACGGGTTGAACTCGACCATGCGCAGGACATCATTGCTGACTTCATGGACACGGTGGTCAAGGGCTTACGACCGCCTTTCCGGCTTGCCAAGTTTGAGGGCGATGCCGCCTTCGTCTACGCCGTGGCCGAGAAGGTCGACGGCTCGCTCCTACAGGATACTATCGAGTCGACCTATTTTAAGTTCCGTCGCCGGCTGCGCGACGTCAAGCAGGCATCGACTTGCGAGTGCAAGGCCTGCGTTGCGATGAGCGATCTTGATTTTAAGTTCGTCGTCCATCACGGCCAGATGGTGAAGCAGAAGATGGGCGGCCGCGAAGAGCTTGCCGGACGCGATGTGATCCTCGTGCATAGGCTCCTGAAGAACACGGTAAGTGAGAAGGTCGGCAGCCGCGCTTATGCGCTTTACAGTGACGCCTGCATCCAGACTATGGGCGTGAACCCGGCGGCGCAGGGACTCGTCGAGCATCGTGAAACTATCGACATCATTGGCGGCATTAAGCTTTGGCTGCGCAATCTCGAAGAGGTGTGGAAGAAGGAGAACGAGCGCACGCATGCCGAGGTAACGCGAGCCGACGCCTATGTGACCTGGGATTTTGATATCGCCGCACCGCGACGGATTGTGTGGGAGTATTTCACAGTGCCCGGGCAGCGGCAGAAATGGTGGCCCGCTGACGCGATCATCGAGACCTCAGGCAACAGGCGCAGGGGAATAGGGACCGAGAATCACTGCATGCACGGGAAGGACGCCATCGTCGAAGAGGTGCTCGATTGGCGTCCGTTCGACTATTTTACCGTGAGCACCCTTCTTCCTATCCCGGGCGCCCCGAAGATTATGCTGACCCATGCCTTTCAGGATCGGATAAATGGCGCAACGCATATAGAAATGCGGGTCGCCAAGCCCAAGCCGAAGGACACGGCCTTCGTCGATCAGGCAGGAGCGAAATTCAAAGAAAACATCACCAAGGCGATTGGAAACTTGCGATTGATGGTAGAAAATCAGCAGACTCCGCTCTCTGTGATAGACGAGCCGCCCTTGATTGCCTCTAGCGAGCGGTTCCTGACCGAGCCAGTAAAATCAAACTGAATGATGGGCCCGAGACGTTGTTAGTCGATGGTGCGGCGGGTGGCACAGCCATAACTCGCGATTGCGCGCCCGAGAAATTGGGCCGCCTAGAATCAACAAACGCATGGAGTTCCTGGGTCTTTGCTAGCTCCGGTTTTCCCGGCGCTCTCTTCGAAAGAGATGGCGGATCAGACGCGTTCCTAGCCACAGAAAGAGGATCACCACGGCCAATGCGGCAAACGGCGCAGCCAAAGCCAAAAGGGAAACCAGGAGCGCACCCACGAGTTCCGCAGTCGAGAGGACCACGTTTCCAGCACCACCCGTCAGGATGGTGGATTTTGCTCTGAGCAAAGCCGTCACGCCTTGTGTAAGACCAGCCACGCCGCCTCCCGCAATGACAGCCGCCGTCCATTTCACCATCGGCGGCACATCGGTCGTTACAGCGGCCGATACGATCGTCCCCGCAACCAACGCAGCTGGCGTAGCCAAGGTATCGAGCAGATTGTCGACGGCTGGAATATAGTAAGCCAGGATTTCTGCAAGGGCTGCCACACTCAACATTATCAGTGCGGATGGAGTTGCGAGCCATGCAAAGTTGCTATCTAACGGCAGGTGCCCGGCATAGGCTGCTACGCCGACAACGAGCATTGGCAAAAACACGCGAAACCCCGTTGCCGCGGCGAGGCCGACTCCAAGCACAATCGACAACGGAAGATGGAGATCCGACATGGAGCCACTCCAGTGCGAGCGCGACTAACCGGTTGCGTTAGCTGCGCGCAGCATTTCGACCTGCACCGTGGCGTAGAGAGCCCTCCAGGACTCCTGCAGCTCCGGGGTAAACGACGCGCCGAACTTGCACTCAAGGCTCCACATCAACGCCTCGCCCATTGCCGCATATTGCGATGGTTGAACGCCAAATTCGGCGTGCCGGCGACCTGAATCCGCGACCAGCGATTGGAACAGCGGGCGCTGGTCGAGCGAGCCGACAAGCGCCGCAATCATGTCCATCAGCTTGATCCGTTGCCGCTCCATGTCGCCTGGAAACAGGTCTCTTGCATCGGGGGCGAGTTCGAAAAACCGGCTGTAACACAGGTCAGCGATGTCGCGACGCATCGGATACATCGCATCGAACGACTTCCTTAGAAGGTCGACCTGCTCGGGCGTCATTGGTCAGATTGCGCAATCTACACAGCCAAGTCGCTAAGCAAACCGGCACGTCAGACAGCAACACTGCAAGTGGACCGAGCCAACGCGAGTGCACGATGCTCAATGGATCCCAATCTTCAAAAAATACACCTTCCTCGCGACAAGGGCAAATGTTTCAATTCCCGCCAGTTGATTGGCAACAGGCAACGCGACCCTCATCGCTTTTGCGCCGATTGAGCTTGGCTTGTCGCTCGATCGGCCACCCGCCCCATTGAGCCAGATCAACACTCAACCCGCCCGCGCCCCCGACCTTCCCGCCATCGCATCCGCCAGGGAGCGGCACCATGCAATCTCTGCTCAACGAAATCCGGCACAGTCCATTGCTTTGGCTGCTCGTTGTCGTGCCGATCGTGCTGGTGACCGAAAAGGCGGCGCCGGAGGCGCACACGGTTCTATTCGTGCTTGCGGTCCTTGCCATCGTGCCGCTGGCAGCACTTCTCAGCCACGCGACCGAGGCAGTTGCCGCCAAGACGGGCGATGCGGCCGGCGGCCTGCTGAACGCGACGCTCGGCAATCTCACCGAGCTGATCATCGCCGTGACCGCGCTTCATGCGGGCCAGTACATGCTGGTGAAGGCGTCGATCGCGGGCGCGATCGTCACCAACACGCTGTTCATGCTGGGCGCCTCCTTCCTGCTCGGCGGACTGCGCTATCATGTCCAGGAGTATAATCGCGCCAGTGGCCGGCTCCATTCGGCGCTGCTTTTGATGGTGACCGTCGCACTCCTTGCCCCCTCCGCGGTCGCCGACCTTGATCTGGCCCATGGCGAGATCCTCACGCAAAAACTCAGCACCAGCCTCGCCGTGCTGCTCATCGCCGCCTATGGTCTCGGCCTCCTGTTCTCGCTCCACACCCACAAGGAATTTTTTGCCAGCGAAGAGCATGGCGAGGCCGAGGCGCACTGGCCGATTGGCCTTGCGGTCGGCACGCTTCTTGTCGTCACCGTGCTGGTCGCGCTTGTGAGCGAGATCTTTGTGGAATCCGTGCAGAAGGCCGCGGAATCATTCGGGATGAGCCCCGCCTTCGTCGGCTTCATTATCGTCTCGATCGTCGGCGCCGCGGCCGAGATGGCCGTGGCCTTCTCCGCCGCGCGCAAGAACCGCCTCGACATGAGCGTTTCGATCGCACTCGGCAGCGCCTCGCAGATTGCACTGTTCGTCGCGCCGGTGTTGGTGCTGCTCTCCTATGTCGTGGGACCGGCGCCAATGAACCTGCAGTTCTGGCCGGGCGCGGTGACCATGGTGATGATCTCGGCCGTCATGGCTACCTTCATCACCAGCAGCGGGCGTTCGGCGTGGTTTATCGGCGTCTTACTCCTCTTCGTTTACGCCATCTTCGCCATGACGCTCTACGTCGTGCCGCCAGCGGCGCAAGGACCGGGATGAATCCGGCGAGACGCGCTGCTGCCTCGAATTTCCGAAGCCGCATCAATCTGATTTGGGTTGTCCATTCCCTCGCACAAAAATATTCATCAAGGTTTATTTGTGCTGTCGTGGAGCGGCGAGGACATGAGAATTGTCGGCACGGGCAGCAATTGCCGTTTGAGGGGCAGCCGCGTCATTGAACCGTCCTGCCTCGGGCTTGATGGCCAGCACTGTGTTATATGGGTTGCCGAACACAAATACCTTGGAAGTACGCCAAATGATCCGCTCCAGTTCCACGAATGTGCGCATCTTCAGCCGGTACTTCCACAATAGCAGGTGTTGAATGAAGTTCCACGTGAGGCCCCACGCCCAGAACGGTAGTCGCCGATAACGAATCGGGTTGAAGCCGAGTTGGCGCATTTTGTAGACGAGAAGATTGGCGCCGACAAAATTGTAGCGCCAATTTTCGAAGAAGGCGGTGACGCTCAGATAATCCTCCTTACGGCGACAATGATCAAGCGACCCCGGTGAGCGGATTAACAGGCGACCGCCTGGCTTGAGCATTCGCCAGCATCGCGCAAGCCAAGCGTCCAAGTCTTTGGTGTAGCCTATCGACTCGAGCGCATAGACGGCATCAAAACTTTCACTCGGAAGATCGAGGCTGTCGAAGTCCGTGACGATCACCTGCCCACGCCCACCAAGTTTCGCAAATTTCCGACGGCAGATTTCCGCTTGTACGGATGAATTGGTCACGCACACAATCTCGATGTTGCTCCGACTGGCAAGGTATTCAGCAGCCGCGCCGGATCCGCACCCTAGATCCAACAGCCGCATCCCGTCCTTCGGCTTCAGAAGAAGGTATTCGGCTTCGTAAGGGCGCGAAAACGCCAATCGGGGAAACACGCATGTACTGTAGTTCGCTTGCTCGTCGCGATACGTGCCGAACACGTCATCATATGTGCGCTTCTCGTCATCGTGCTTGAGAAAGTCGTTCGGCTGCGGTGCCCACTCGACCAGCTGGCGCTCCTCGAATTGATTCAGCTGGTGGCCGATCTTGCTCGCGTCCCTCGGTTGAGTCACCAAGAGAAAAAGTACGTAATGAAGCAAGTTGTATGCGACGAACAACGCGATGACGACCGCCACCAGCAACTGCAAGATAAGAACGGTGTCCAAAACTGCTCCTTGACGTCCAAGACTGCTCCTTGACCGCTGACACGGTTTACAAGCGGGACATTCTCACGTCGACTTGGCGCCAGCCCAAGCTGCACTTGAATTTTTATTGTACGATCTTTTGTTCGCCCCGCCTAGAGAAGCAGACGGCGCCGCCCTGGATCTACCAATTCGCGGCATTTTTGGCGCACACCCAGGTGTCTGCTTCTCCCCTGCTAGCGGCAGGATAGCAAACATCTCTCAACCGCGGCTGGGGCCAGCAGCGGAAATCTCGTTGCTAGAGCCGAAGCCAAGGTATTGTGAGATAGATGCATGCGATCATTGCCATTGGAGGAACGACACACAGACACCATACCCAGAACCAGCACAGGCGATCTGGCAGAAGCGCGGCAACCAGGCCGATTACGAGAGCAGCGATCGCGGCAGACGCAGTCCATCCGTACCAATACATCTCGGGCGCGAGGAAATCCAAGACGGGATCGGCAACATCCCGGGAACGATGCGTGCCGAGAAGGACTATGCCCTGTGAGGGATAAAGTGTAAACAGCGCGAGGCCGCGAGCATGCGCAACAGCATAGAAGAATGCGAAAGCTGCTCCATAGGCAGAGACGAAACGGCGATGCGGCGAAGTGGACACTACCATCCGAAACCCCCGATATTATTTACGACGTGACCAACGAGGAAGGCCCACCAAACGATGAACGCAAGGAGGAGGGTCAAGACAACGCATATCAGACGGCTTTGACCATTAGCTGGCCGATGCCAGGAGAACCAATACGCGGGCAGCACACCTAAGCCTATGGCGACAAAATCCTCCTTAAGATCAAGGAAACCCAATACATGCCAATGGCGGTCCCGTTCTAAAGTCGGTTGAACATCGACCTTGAAATACAGGTAGACGACCGCGCCGAGCAGCCAAGAGAGCAAATACAAGATGACGATGGCGTCGGTGAAACCTGCGCCCGGCACCGCGCGAAACCGACCGAAGAAAGAAAGCGGCTTGGCCCTCGGCGCCGCGCATGCTGCCAATGTCTGATGCGTGATCGCACCAAGCAAGGCCACCGCGACCAAGCCGTGCAGAATGAGAAGCGTTGTCGCCATACGACGGAGCCAGTTACAGACAGGCACTTCTATGAGAACAGTGCCTCGGTTGCGAACGGTTCCGCCGATCCGGGCCGGTAACGCGTCAGGTTGAATTTTGTCTTCTCGCCCGGTGCAACATCGACCAAGACGTAATTATATTCTTCTTGCGGCGGCTTGCCCTTCCAATAGAGGTCCGGCGGATAGTTGCTCGGCACCTTGATGCTGGTGCGGCCGGGAAGGATCGGGTCTTGCTCCGCGCCGCCGCCCCCGAGAACCAGGTACTTCACGCCGTCGACGTCATACAGCTCGGTCGTATGCACATGTCCGTTGAAGACGACCAACTCCAAATCCTTGGCGTAGGCCGCAATGGTCTTGTGTGGATTATCTGGTTCCGGAATGGGGCCGAGGCCGGCACGGCAGAAAACAGGGTAATGGAAGGTGATGAATGCCTTTTTGATGCCCTTGGCTTTGGCTTCATCCAGCCATTGTTGCAATTGCACCATCTGCTCTGCGTATTTCGGTCGATCCGCATCCCAGAGCGACGGTGAGCGATAGTCATACTTTCCGCTCCACAGGAATATGAACCTTATGTCTCGGAAGTCGAACTTGTAGATCAACCGCTCCGGCGTCACGCCAAAGCTCTTCAGATAAGGAACCGCAGCAAGCGTCCCTTCAATCTTTGGATCGCCCCACACTTCGTGATTGCCCACTGACATGAACCACCGTCCATCGAGCCCCGCGGCGCGCATCTCGGCATCTGGCGCCGGCAGCAGCTTGAGCATGGTGTCGTTGACGCGCTTCCAGTACGGACTGTCGCTGACTGAGCGGCCCTGATTGCCCCACCAGACGACGTCGCCGCTGTTGATCACAAATTTGGCGCGCCCGGCCTGCACGTGCTGCACGATTTCGCGAGCGACCCAATCGCCGCCCTGGAGTTGGAACATTTCCCGGTGAACTCCGGGAAGCAGTTTGACGTCTTCGACAGTTGCACGGGTCACCCAACCCTGGTCCACCGACAACGTCATCACCTCGCTCCGCGACAAGAAGGGCATGACGACTTGAATTAGCTCCTTGGTGACGGGGTCGAAGATCATTTTCACATCGCGTTTCACTACCTCTTCCGCGACCTTTTCCGGCATAGCCAGGCCGAACATTTCAACGAATAGCCCGGCGAGGTCCGTACGGCCGTCCTTGACTGGCAAGTACATCATGGGGCGCGAGTCACCGCAGACCGCAAAGGAAAAGCCGGAATTTGCCTGTTGCGCTGCCGCGTTCTTGACCGCCAGAAGCGAGGACAGCATGGGAAGCATTCCCAGGCCCGAGAGCAGGCCTCTCCTATTCAAACCGCCTTTTCGACGCGCAGATTTCAAATTGCCAGAGGCAGAGTGCTCACTCATTTGGCTGCTCCATCCTGCCATTTTGCGCCATTTCGCTCTGTATGCCGCACCCGTGTCGGGACGAACCCGGGTCACAGCATGGCTCAACTATATTCGCGGGCTATGCAACTTCGGCAGATTAGCGGCATTCAAAGTGCCGTTGTTGCTTCGGACGACCATTTGCGTCCCGCGATGCGCGCGATTGCGGGGCATCCGGTATTCCAGAGGCTTCTCGGCAAGTGCACCGGCGTCTCTGGAATAATGGATCGTCCGGTCAGGCCGGACGATGACAGCGGAGAGCTCACATGCATAGCCCTGGATTGCTTCGCTTCGCCCGCAATGACGAGGCTCGCTAGACTGTCCCGATTCGTGGAGATACCCCCTTGGGCTTCCTGTTCGTGCTCATTGTCGGCCTTATCGCCGGCACCATCTCCGGCATCGTCGGCACCGGCTCCTCCATCATGCTGATGCCGGTCTTGGTCTACGAATACGGCCCGAAGCAGGCGGTGCCGATCATGGCGGTCGCGGCCGTGATGGCGAACTTGGCCCGCATCCTCGCCTGGTGGCGCGAGGTCGACTGGCGCGCCTGTCTCGCCTATTCGATATCGGGCATTCCAGCCGCAGCGCTCGGCGCGCGCACGCTGCTCGCCCTGCCCTCGCATGCGGTCGATATCGCGATCGGGCTGTTTTTGATCGCGATGGTGCCAATGCGCCACGTCCTCGCGCGACATCAGCTGAAAGCTCGACTCTGGCACCTTTGCGTCGGCGGCGCGGTGATCGGCTATCTCACGGGCATCGTGGTGTCCACCGGCCCCTTGAGCGTGCCGCTGTTTCTTTTCTACGGGCTGACCAAGGGCGCGTTTCTCGCCACCGAAGCTGCAAGCTCGCTCGGGCTTTACTTGAGCAAGTCCGTGACCTTCGAGCACTTTGGTGCATTGACCTCGGATGTCGCGCTCAAGGGCCTGATTGCCGGATCCTCGCTGATGTTCGGCGCCTTCATCGCCAAGCGTTTCGTGCTCAAGCTCGAGCCCGACGTTTTCCGCCTGGTGATGGACGCGATCATGCTCGCAGCCGGTCTATCCATGCTGTGGACGGCGGCGATGTCATAGTGATTTGGGCTGACAGTCTAGGGGTTGATAGCTAGCATGCAATTTGTACGAGAAATCCCGCCCCGGGAACCCAGTCCATTAACGAATTTATCGCAAAATTGGAATATATCCTTGCCGCAAATCTCGTCATTCAGCTATTATGGCGAGAAGACCGACGAGGGCATCAAGAGCGACGTCCGCGAGACATACGAGACGGGAACGCCGCGACTGAAGGCTCGCACACTCTCCAGGTTGAAAATTCTAGCAGGCCTCCCGAGAACTCAATGGCACGAGGGGTACTTCAAGAAACTCTCAGGCCCTTGTGAAGGACTATGGGAAATTCGATTTGAGGCAGACAATATTCAGCAGAGACCACTCGGATTTCATATCTCTGAAAGCGAGTTTTTGATTCTGTTTTGGGCTCGAGAAAAAGGAGACAAGTTCGTTCCTAAGAAAGCGTGCGAGATCGCGCTCAAGCGAAAAACGGAAGTCTTGGCGAATGGAGATCTTAGACATGCCCTATGGCTCGCCTTGGAGTGAACAGTTCGTGCGGCAGCTTTCGGACAAAGAGGTCCGAAGGGAATTCGTGGCCGACCAAATCCGAGCTAGACTTGCACTGCTCATCCGGTCCATGCGCGAACAACCGGATCGAAAATGGACTCAAGCAGAGCTCGGGCAAAGGGCCGGCAAGCCGCAGAACGTAATTTCGCGCTTTGAAGATCCGAACTATGGGAAGATGTCTCTTCAATCACTCTTTGATCTTGCTGACGCCTTCGATCTCCCTGTCTGGATTGATATGCCAGAATGGAGCGAATGGTTCGCCCTGATATGTGACGTACCAAATCAAGCAACGCATCGCTCGGGATTTGATTTAGAGAAGCTTGCTGAACAAGCTCGGATGAGAACACCTCCTCAAGCTACGGCGGCTCCAACTACGGGAGCGGCCGTTTCAGCCGCAGCGGAGGCGCTCAGGAATATGGTTCTAGCTCCGCCGCAAGCGCGTCAATTGCTCAGCGATGCGGCCAACATAAATGCTTTGTCGACCACTTCGAACGAACCACCTAACGAGAGAGTTGACGGCGCAATGGCTAATGCTATTGGCGCCAGAAATGTAGCCGCATGAAAATACATACTACCGACGCGCAGGTATGGTGGATTCCGCTGGCCGACGAAATTCGACCTGTTCGCGGCATCGACATCAAGGAGATCGCTGCCGGCCTTCAGTCAATCTTCAATTTTCAATCTCCGCCGACCGAAAAAGGTGGCGGCATAGAATTTTCAAACGGGCGACTGGCAGGCCCAAAAACTGTATTAGTAACGAAGCTCGCCATCTATAACGATGGCCTGAATGCTCAAGTTCCAACAGATACCGACGATGCAGAAGCGGTTCTTCAAAGCGCACTTGCATTTGTCTTCGATATTGGTGTTCGACGTCCCGTGAGCAGGCCTCTCCATTTCTATCAAAGCACTATCGTCGCCGACTTTGAATCACCGCTGGAGGCCATTCTTCCAAATCCCCTATTGAGAAAGATTTCAAAAGCAATGCCGTTTGCCGGAGATTCTCATCTCCTTAACATCGCGACAAACTTTGATGCCTCGGCAATCGCTGATCCAAGATGGCGAGGGATCAATCCAACGCTTTTTCGCGTGGACCGCCGAGCCTCCGTGCCTTACGAATTTAACCGCTATTTTTGCGTTGCGAACATGACGTCATCTGACCATATCGATATTTTGGAAGAATTTGAAAAATTTGCTTCGACGTTGCGTAGGTGATTGAAGGTTCGACGATCAATTTTGGCTCGACCCTGACGCTAGCGTGGCCCAATTGCTATGGGTACCTTCGCAAGAATAACAAAGCTCGCCGTGCATCATTCCATGCTATGGAATGCATGTAAGCCAAACTTAATTCAGTCCGCATGGCCAAATCCACCCTCTCCTTTGTCTGCCAGAATTGCGGCGCGGCGTACAACCGCTGGCAGGGCAAATGCGACGCCTGCGGCGAGTGGAACACGCTCGCTGAGGAAGATTCGGGCGCCGTTCCCGTCTCCATTCGCTCCAAGCGCAAGGGCCGCACGTTCCAGCTCGAAAGCCTGAGCGGCAAGAGCCATGACGCGCCGCGCCTGCCCTCCGGCATGGCCGAGCTCGACCGCGTCACCGGCGGCGGCTTTGTTCGCGGCTCGGTGCTGCTCGTTGGCGGCGATCCCGGCATCGGCAAATCGACGCTGCTGACGCAGGCCACCAGCCTTCTTGCCCGCGCCGGCCATCGCGCGGTCTATATCTCCGGCGAGGAGGCGATCGCGCAGGTGCGGTTGCGCGCCGAGCGGCTTGGACTTTCCGATGCGCCGGTGCAGCTCGCCTCTGAAACGTCGGTCGAGGACATCGTCTCGACCCTGTCCGAGGGCGCAGTTCCCCGGCTGATCGTAATTGATTCCATCCAGACCATGTGGACGGACACCGTGGAATCCGCCCCCGGCACGGTGACGCAGGTCCGCGCCTCGGCCCAGGCGCTGATCCGCTTTGCCAAGAAGACGGGTGCTGCAATCATCCTGGTGGGGCATGTCACCAAGGACGGCCAGATCGCAGGTCCCCGCGTGGTCGAGCACATGGTGGACGCCGTGATGTCCTTCGAAGGCGAAGGCTCGCAGCAGTTCCGTATCCTGCGGGCGGTGAAAAACCGGTTCGGGCCAACCGATGAGATTGGCGTGTTCGAGATGACCGGCCTCGGCCTGCGCGAGGTCTCAAACCCCTCCGAATTGTTCCTATCCGAGCGCGACCTCGGCAGTCCCGGCACGGCGGTGTTCGCTGGTATCGAGGGCACCCGCCCCGTTCTGGTCGAGTTGCAGGCCCTGGTGGCGCCGACCGCGCTCGGCACGCCGCGGCGCGCCGTGGTCGGATGGGACCCGAGCCGGCTGTCCATGGTGCTGGCCGTGCTGGAGGCGCATTGCGGCGTGAAACTGTCGGGCCACGACGTCTACCTCAATGTCGCCGGCGGCCTGCGCATCCAGGAACCCGCTGCCGACCTCGCAGCCGCTGCGGCCCTGGTTTCCTCACTCGTCAACGCGCAGCTGCCGACGGATGCAGTCTATTTCGGCGAAATCTCGCTGTCGGGGGCGGTCCGCCCCGTGGCGCAGACCGCGGCGAGGCTGAAGGAGGCCGCCAAGCTCGGCTTCGGTCGTGCCGTTCTGCCCGAATCACCCCGCGGGGACGGCAGCAGCGATGCCGGCCTTAATCTGAACAGCGTCGGCGGCTTGAGCACGCTGGTTGCCGACATCGCCGCGCGCGGCAGCCGCAACCCACAGCGGGAGGCTGGGAACATTGAGAAAAATGCCACACCGGCAAGATTCCGCCGCCAGGACGGCTAGGCGGGGCGTGACCTCAGCCTCCCCCGCCGCTATACATCCGGCGCGTAAGGCGACTTTGAATTTTAAGGTGAACGGCGCGTTATTCGGCCTTGCGGGACAAGGGAAATTGGCCTCTCACCTCAAGCCAGCACTGAAGGCGCCGATTCGAACCCGCTTTTCGGATTTTTTGGACCTCATCTTGGACCTGCGAGCGACCTGACCAGCCGATGCCGATAACGATTCTCGACCTCATCCTGCTCGGCGTGATGCTGATTTCCGGACTGCTTGCGATGGTTCGCGGCTTCATGCGCGAGATTCTGTCGATCGCGGCCTGGGGCGCGGCAGCGGTGGTAACGCTTTATTCATTCCAAAAGCTGCTGCCGACCGCCAAGACCTATTTCACCAACGACACGGTCGCCGCGGCGGTCGTGGTGGCCGGCGTATTCCTGGGCACCCTGATCGTGGTGTCCGTGATCACGGTCCGGATCTCCGACATGATCCTGGATTCGCGAATCGGCGCGCTCGACCGTACTCTGGGGTTCCTGTTCGGGCTCGCCCGCGGCCTTTTGATCGTGGTGGTGGCCTTCATGTTTTTCAGCTGGCTGGTGCCGGACAAGCAGCGGCCGGACTGGGTGACATCAGCAAAATCCCGGGTGGTCCTGCAGGGAACGGGGGATTGGTTAATGTCGCTCTTGCCTGACGACCCCGAGAACACCATCTTGAAGAGGTTCAAGAAAAACAAGCCCGAGGACGAGCAGACCGACGCCGATCAGCCCCCCGCGGGCGGCAGCGAAGGTTACACCAAACCTGCGCGCGACAGCCTTAAAAAGCTGATCGAAAAACCTGTGGCACACTGACTTCGGTTGGTAACTTGGGCTAAAGGCTTTTTGAGCCAGAAGCTCTTGGATACTGGGCTCTTTAGATTCGGAGCTGTTGAATTTGGAGCTGTTGAGCTTGGAGCTCCTGGGCCAAAAGAGAGGCGAAATGGACGAGACACGAGGCGAAGACCAGGACGCCCACCATCCGCTCCACCCCGGTCCTGTCGAGCATCAGCTCCAGGACGATCTCGAAGGCGACACGCTGCGCGAAGAGTGCGGCGTGTTCGGCATTTTTGGACACCCCTCCGCTGCCGCCATCACCGCGCTGGGGCTGCACGCACTCCAGCACCGCGGCCAGGAGGCAGCCGGCATAGTTTCTTTCGACGGCAGCCGCTTCCACAGCGAGCGGCGTCTTGGCCTCGTCGGCGACACCTTCTCCCGCCGCGAGGTGATCGAGCGCCTGCCCGGTTCGGCCGCGTGCGGCCATGTCCGCTATTCCACCACCGGCGCCACCATCCTGCGCAATGTGCAGCCGCTGTTCGCCGAGCTGAACGCCGGCGGCTTTGCGGTCGGCCACAACGGCAATCTCACCAACGGCCTGTGGCTGCGACGCGAGCTCGTGCGCGGCGGCACTGTGATGCAGTCGACCACCGACACCGAGGTGATCCTGCATCTGGTGGCGCAATCGCGCCGCGCGCGTTTCGTCGACCGGTTCATCGAGGCGCTGCGGTCGTTGGAAGGCGCCTATTCGCTGGTGGCGCTGACCAACAAGAAGCTGATCGGCGCGCGCGATCCGCTCGGAATTCGCCCGCTGGTGATGGGTGAGCTCGATGGCTGCCCGATCCTCTGCTCGGAGACCTGTGCGCTCGACATCATCGGCGCCAAATTCGTCCGCGACATCGAGCCGGGCGAAGTGATCGTCTTCGACGAGCAGGGTATGCACACGCATAAGCCTTTCCCGCCCAAGCCGCCGCGGCCCTGTATCTTCGAATACATCTATTTCTCGCGGCCCGACTCCATCGTCCATGGCCGCTCGGTCTACGAGGTGCGCAAGGCCTTCGGTGCACAATTGGCCCGCGAAAGCCATGTCGATATCGACGTGGTGGTGCCGGTGCCGGATTCCGGCGTGCCGGCCGCGGTCGGTTACAGCCAGTATTCCGGCGTGCCGTTCGAGCTTGGCATCATCCGCAACCACTATGTGGGCCGCACCTTCATCCAGCCGACCCAGGCAATCCGCGAATCCGGCGTGAAGATGAAGCATTCCGCCAACCGCGCCGCGATCGAGGGCAAGCGCATCATCCTGATCGATGATTCGCTGGTGCGCGGCACCACTTCGAAGAAAATCGTGCGCATGATGCGCGACGCCGGCGCGCGTGAAGTGCATTTCCGCCTCGCTTCGCCGCCGATCCTTTATCCCGATTATTATGGCATCGACCTGCCCGATCGCGGCGGCCTGTTGGCTGCAACGCACTCGCTGGAGCAGATGCGCGAGATCATCGGCGCGGACTCGCTCGCGTTTCTTTCGATCGACGGCATGTACCGCGCCATGGGCTACCCCGGCCGCGATCCGGCAAACCCGAAATTCGCCGACCACTGCTTCACCGGCGACTATCCGACTCACCTCACCGACCAGGCCCAGGTCGAGCCGACGCCAAGGCAATTGTCCCTGCTGGCGGAAGCGAGCTGACCGCAAAACGTCATTCCGGGGCGCGCGCGAAGCACGTGAACCCGGAATGACGGCAGGATTTACGGGCTTGTCCCGGCCATCCACGTCTGTAAAACCCGCCGCACAGACGTGGAAGGACGACGATGACACAACCCCTTGCCTCCCGTATTGCCCTCGTCACCGGCGCCTCGCGCGGCATCGGCTACGCAACCGCGCGCGCACTTGCAAAAGCGGGCGCGCATATTATCGCGGTCGCACGTACCCAGGGCGGCCTGGAGGAGCTCGACGACGAGATCAGGAAGGACGGCGGCACGGCGACCTTGGTGCCGCTGAGCCTGACGGATTTCGACGGCATCGCGCGCCTCGGCGCCGCGCTCCATGAGCGGCATGGCAAGATCGACATCCTGGTCGGCAATGCCGGTGTCGCCGGTCCGTCCTCGCCGCTCGGTCATATCGATCTGAAGCCCTGGATCGACGTGATGGCAATCAACGTCACCGCCAATTTCCAGCTGATCCGCTGCATGGAGCCGCTGTTGAAGCAATCGGATGCTGGTCGCGCCGTGTTCGTCACTTCTGGCGCCGCAAGCAAAGCGCTCGCCTATATGGGCCCCTATGCGGCCTCCAAAGCCGCGCTGGACACGCTGGTGAGGGTCTGGGCCAACGAGACCGCGAGCACCCACTTGCGCGTCAACCTGTTCAGCCCGGGCCCGATCCGCACCCGCATGCGCGCGCAAGTGTTTCCGGGCGAAGATCCAATGACGCTGGACACGCCCGATCAGGTCGCCGAGTTCATCGTACCGATGTGCGCGCCGGAATGGACCGAGACCGGCAAGCTCTATGACTACAAGGCGCGCAAGCTCTCGTACTTTCATTCGCCGGCGTAGCTCCGAGTCCGCAAATGCTCCAGACAGGATAAACAGGCCTTGGCCGCCTTGCCGCTTCGCCAGAGAGTGAGGATAATCGCGGCATAAGCTGTCGGGACGAGGCTTCGCAAAGAGAGCCATCCCCGCATCAACAACGGAGGAAATACCGATGATAATGACGTCCGCGCGGCGTACCGCCGCGCTTGTAGCTTTCGCCGCCTTTGGTTTTGCGACTTCAGCGCTCGCCGACGACAAGAACGTCAAGATCGGCGTGCTCAACGACATGAACAGCCTCTATGCTGATATCGGCGGCCCCAATTCGGTGGTGGCGGCCAATATGGCCGTCGAGGATTCCGGCCTGCGTGCCAAGGGCTGGACGATCGACGTCATAAGCGGCGATCACCAGAACAAGCCGGACGTCGGCGTCAACATCTCGCGGCAATGGATCGACAACGACAAGGTAGACCTCATCGCCGACACGCCGAATTCCGGCGTTGCGCTCGCCGTCAGCAATGTGGCGCGCGAGAAGAATATCATCATGCTCAATTCCGGCGCGGCGACGGCCGACTTAACCGGCAAATACTGCAACGCGAACACGATCTCCTACACATTCGACACCTACATGCTCGCCAATGGCACCGGCAAGGCGCTGACCAAGGCTGGCGGCGACAGCTGGTTTTTCCTGACCGCCGACTACGCCTTCGGCCACGCGCTGGAGCGTGATACGTCCGCGGTGGTCACTGCCAACGGCGGCAAGGTGCTGGGCGACGTCAAGCATCCGCTCAACACGTCCGATTTCTCTTCTTTCCTGCTGCAGGCGCAGTCGTCGAAGGCCAAGATCGTCGGGCTCGCCAATGCCGGCGGCGACACAACCAATGCGATCAAGCAGGCCTCGGAATTCGGTCTCGTTGCCGGCGGCCAGAAGCTCGCAGCACTGCTCTTGTTCATCAACGACGTGCACGCACTCGGCCTGAAGACGGCGCAGGGACTGACGTTCACGGAATCTTTCTATTGGGACATGAACGACCAGACCCGCGCCTGGTCCAACCGCTTCATCAAGCTGTCGCCGAAGGGCACCATGCCGTCGATGACCGTGGCCGGCGTCTATGCCGGCGTTCTGCATTACCTCAAGGCGCTGGAAGCGCTTGGCGACAATCCGCATGACGGCGCCAAGGTCGTTGCCAAGATGAAGGAGATCCCGACCGACGATCCCCTGTTCGGCAAGGGCCCCTTGCGTATCGACGGTCGTCGCATCATTCCGGCCTATCTGTTCGAGGTGAAGAAGCCGGAAGAATCGAAATATCCCTGGGACTATTACAAGCTGATCGCAACCATCTCTCCGGAAGATGCGGCCAAGCCGCTGGAAGCCAGCGAGTGCCCGCTGGTGAAGAAGTGACTGCGTAGCCGTCATTTTTTCGCCAGCGTCTGCATCGCAATGCCGAGCGAGAGCAGCAGGAGGATGCAGGCCAGCAAGAACGGCGCGCCGGGCAGTTTCACCGGCGCGTTCGTCCCGATGAAATAAGCAAACGTCAGCGTGAACAGGAACGGGCCGACCATTTGTGCCACGCTCTGCACGCTCGCGGTCGCGCCCTGCAGCCGGCCTTGCTGGTCGGAGGCGACGAGCCGCGTCATCAGCGCCTGCGTCGCCGCGCCCGACAAGCCCCACAGTGCCATCACGGGAATGCCGACACAGAACAACAGGCCCGTCGGCGCCGCGCCGTAGATCAGGAAGCCGAGCGCGCCACAGACAAGTCCCAACTGCAGCACCTGCCGTTCGCCGAAATGCCTCACGATCGGTCCGACCGCCAGCCCCTGTACGACCATCGAACAGACACCGACGATCCCTAGCGTCAGGCCGACCATCCCGACGTCCCAGCCGTAGCGATAGCCCGCATAAAGGACGAAGGTCGAGGGCAGCACGACATGGGCGAGCTGCGAGAAGAAATTGGCAAGCTGCAGCCCCGCCAATGCCGGGCTCGCGCGCAACAGCGACAGCATTCCAATCGGGTTTGCGCTCTTCCACCGAAACGGCGCGCGGCGGTCCGCAGGCAGCGACTCCGGCAAGATGAACAGGCCATAGAGCCAATTGGCAAAGCTCAGGCCCGCCGCAACCCAGAACGGCAGCCGCGGCGAAACGTGGCCGAGCAACCCACCCAACGCGGGCCCGAGGATGAAGCCTGCGCCGAACGCGACCCCGATCTTGCCGAACATCGCCGCGCGGCTTTCAGGTGCGGTATTGTCGGCGATATAGGCAAATGCGGTCGAAATGCTGGCCGAGGTAATGCCGGAGATCACGCGGCCCACGAACAGCCAGGAAAGCGACGGCGCGAGCGCCATGAGCACATAGTCAGCAGCCAGCCCGAAATTCGACAACAGCACCACTGGCCGTCGGCCGAACCGGTCGGACAGGCTACCGAGCAGTGGCGAGAACACGAACTGCATCAGCGCCCAGACCGTGCCGAACAGGCCGAAAATGCGGGCCGCACTTGCGGTGTCGTTGGCGACAAAGCTCTCGATCAGTTTTGGCAGGATCGGAATGACGACGCCAAGCGCCAGCATGTCGAGCAGCACCGTGACGAAGATGAATGCGACCGCGGCGCCACGCGGCGCCCTCGCGTCCACTGCGGGCTCGGCGGTGGCGTCGTTCATGACGGCCGCTTGCGCTTGTGCGCGAAGGGATTGGCCTTTTCGCGCAAAGTGATCCGTACCGGCGTGCCCGGCAAGTCGAAGGCCTCGCGCAGCGAGTTGGTGAGGTAGCGCAAATAGGCTTGCGGCACCGCATCCGCGCGCGAGCAGAACAGCACGAAGCTCGGCGGCCGGGCCTTGGTTTGGGTGACGTAGTTGAGCTTGAGCCGGCGCCCCGACACCGCTGGCGGCGGGTTGGCCTGGATCGCCTGCTCGAACCAGCGATTGAGCGCCGAGGTCGGCACGCGCTTGTTCCAGACGGCATAGGCCTCAACGATCGCGCCCATCAGCCGGTCGATGCCCTCACCGGACAGGCCCGACACGGCGACAACAGGCGCGCCCGAAACCTGCGGCAGCCAGTGATCCGCGTCCGCGCGCAGCTGCGAAATCTGGCCGCCCCTGGCTTCCACCAGGTCCCACTTGCTGACGGCGATCACCAGCGCCCGCCCCTCACGCTCGACGAGATCGGCGATGCGCAGATCCTGCTCCTCGAAGCGATGTTGCGCATCCATCATCAGCACCACGACTTCGGCAAAGCGCACCGCACGCAGTGCATCCGCGACCGACAGCTTTTCCAGCTTCTCCTCGATCCGCGAGCGGCGGCGCAGCCCCGCCGTATCGAAGACGCGGAAGGCGCGTCCTTTCCAGTCGATCTCGACCGCGATTGCGTCGCGGGTGGTGCCGGCCTCGGGGCTGGTGAGCAGGCGCTCTTCGCCGATCAGCTGGTTGATCAGCGTGGACTTGCCGGCATTGGGACGGCCGACAATGGCCACGCGAATGGGACGCGTCGCGGCATCTGCTATTGCCGCATCCTCGTCTTCGGAAAGCTCCTCCTCGGGTCCCTCCGGCAACACGGCGCGCAGAGCATCATAGAGTTCGCCCATGCCCTCGCCATGCTCGGCGGAGATCTGAATCGGATCGCCGAGCCCGAGCGCGTAGGATTCCATCGCGCCTATTTCGCCATGCTTGCCCTCGGCTTTGTTGGCGAGCAGCAGCACCGGCTTGTCCGCTTTGCGGGCGAAATCCGCGAAGGCGCGGTCGGCAGGCGTGAGCCCGACGCGCGCATCGATCACGAACATCAGGGCGTCCGCGAGTTGGATCGCGGTTTCGGTCTGCTCCTGCATCCGCGCCGTGAGCGACCCCTTCGGCCCATCATCGAGACCTGCGGTGTCGATGATGATGAAGGCGAGATCGCCGAGCTTGGCCTCACCCTCGCGGCGGTCGCGGGTCACACCCGGCAGGTCGTCGACCAACGCCAGCTTCTGTCCGACCAGGCGGTTGAACAAAGTGGATTTGCCGACATTGGGACGGCCGATAATGGCGATCGTGAAAGACATGGACCATCCGTGCGCCGGGGAAATGGGCGCATGTCAATTTAGTCGAGAAAATAGACTAGCGCGTAAAGCTGCCGCTTGGCAGCGGCGCGGGGAATGGCGCCGGCGCCTGCTGCGCCGATTGCGCGGGCTGGGTTGATTGTGCCGGTTGCTGCGACTGGTCCGATTGGGCGGTTGAGGAATCCGGCGTGGTCGTGCGCTTGCGATGGGCGACCTTCTTGCCCTTGGGCGGGGGCGGTGTGGCGGACGCCGCCTGATCGGCGGCCTGGGCCTCGCCGTCGGGCTCGGCCGCAGGCGTATCAGCCGATGGCGCCGTGCTCGCTGTGGTGGCAGCCGGCTGGTTGGTCTTCTTGGCCTTGGCCTGTTTCGATTTCGGCGCGCCTTGCTGATCCGCCGGCGGCTGATCGGCGGCCGGTGTCGGGGCGGCGGCGGCCGCGGCCGCGGCCTGGGCGGCCTGCTCCTGCTGCTGCTTCTCGACCTCGCCCTTGTAGAGCTCCTTCGGCACGCCCTGCTCCAACCCCGGCACGCCATCGGGGAACACCGGCTTACGCTCGCCCGGCAGCTTCTTCTTGGTGTCCAGGAAGTCGAGCAGATCGCTCGGATCCCAGCTGCCCGCGCTCGAGCAGCCGCCAAGCACACCCGTAAGCGCGAGAAGCACGGTGGCGGCGATCAGGCGTTGCGAGCGGCGCATGGTCGATCTCTGGGTCAAGCTCTCTTCCTGCGATCTCTCTAATTCAACTCAGCTCTTGTTCAACTCAGCTCTTGTCCAACTCAGCTCTTGGCAACCGGCGGCAGCAGCGCTTGCAGCGCCTCCGCCCGCGAACGCAGGCCCGGCGGGGTGTCGCCGTCGAGCGCAATCATGTCCAGCCATTGCCGGGTAGCCGCACTGTCATTCGCATGCCATGCCGACAATGCCAGCAATTCGCGCGCGCTGTGGCGGAAGGTCGCGCCGGGCGCCGTATCCGCCTCGAGCCGCTGCTTCATGTCGGCATAGCTTGCGGTATCCACCAGAAGCCCGGCGGCGCGCAGGCGGGCCAGCGCCCGTAGATCGGGTCCGACGGTGCCGTCGGCGGCAATATCGTCGAACATTTTTGCGCCCGCCTTGGGGTCGCGGCTTGCCGCTTCGCCGGCAGCGCGGAATCGCGACAACGTGCGGTAACCGGCAGGGGCCTTGGCGGCAAGGTCGGTGAAGGCTGCTTCCGCCTCTGCATGCTTGCCCTGCTCGGACAGCTCGATCGCCTTGTTGAAGGCTTCTCCAGCCTCGGCGCCCCTCTTGGCCTCCAGATATTGGTAGCCGCGCCAGCCCCCGACGGCGGCGATGATCAGAAGCGCCGCGCCGACAATAAACAGAGAATACTTGTCCCACAGCTTCTTGAGCTGCTCGCGACGCACTTCCTCGTCGACTTCATCAAAGAATTCAGACACTTAAATCGTTCCTTGGCCGCTGGCAGTTGCCCAAACGGCGCCCGGGCGCTCACCGCCCAATCCCCGCACGCCCGCGCGATAGCCTATGGATATGGCGCTGGCAAGGCAACGGCCCTGCCGCGGGTTCCTCACCCCACAGCCAGCATCTCCCGCAGCTGCCGCTTGAGCACCTTGCCATTGGCGTTGCGCGGCAAGGGAGCGGCGGTAATCGACATGGACTCCGGCACCTTGTAGTCGGACAGGCGCTCGGCGCACCAGGCGCGCAGGCTCTCAGCCCCGATATCATCGCGTGTGACCACGACGGCATGCACGCGCTCGCCGAGCACCGGACATGGCTTTGCGATGATGGCGCTCTCGACCACGCTCGGGTGGCCCGCGAGCACGGATTCGACCTCGGCCGAGAAAATCTTGAGCCCCCCGCGGTTGATCATGTCTTTCTGGCGGTCGAACACGCGCACAAAATTGTCGGCATCGATCGAGCCGAGATCGCCGGAATGCCAGAAGCCGCCCGTGAAGCTTTCCGCGGTCGCCTTCGGGTTGTTCCAGTAGCCCTTGATGACTGACGCGCCGTGTATCCAGATCTCGCCGATCTCCCCGCGCGGCAGCTCACGGCCCTGTTCATCCATCACCGCAACGGTCGCGCCGGGACACGGCAGGCCGACACTGTCGATGTGGCGCGCGGCGAGCTCGCCCGGCAGGATGGTCGACGGCGAGGTAGTCTCGGTCGCACCATAGCAATTCGAAAGTTTGAGGCCGCGCAGTTTCACCGCCAGACGCTCAATGGTCGCAACCGGCATCGGCGCACCGCCGAAGCCACCGATGCGCCAGGCCGAGAGATCATAGGCATCGAAGTCCGGCTGCAGCAGGCAGAGATTATACATCGCGGGTACCATCACAGTGTAGGTGATGCGCTCGCGCGCGGCGACCTTCAGGTATTCCGCCGCCTTGAACTCGGCGACGATGATGAGGGCACCCGCGCAAGCGGCCATGGTCGTGATATTGGCAACGACACCGGTGACATGCGCCAGCGGCACCGCCGCAATGGAACGATCGGCCTCGGTCAGCCCTAGGGAATTTACGAACACCATCGAGGAATGCACGATGTTGCAATGCGCGAGCATGGCGCCTTTCGGCCGCCCGGTCGTGCCTGACGTGTAGAGGATCATCGCAGTGTCCTCCTCGTCGACCTCCGTTGCGTTCGGCAGCGGCGCGTGCTCGGCGATATCAGGAAATTGCGACAGCCGTGGATCGTCATCGACCGCGATGCGATGGGCAAGCTGAGGGATGTCGCTTGCATCAGGCACGCGATCGGCGAGCGCGACCTCATGGATCAAGAGCTTAGCGCCACAGTCGTTCAGCACATAGGCGATCTCGGGCTTCTGCTGCCTTGTGCCGAGCAGCACCGTGACCAGGCCGAGATGGGCGGCCGCGAACAACAGCAGCGGAAATTCAACGCGATTGCCGACCAGCAATGCGACGCGGTCGCCGCGTGCAAGGCCCTTGGCCTGCAGCCCGGCCGCGATCTCAGCCGATTGCCGCGCGACCTCGCGCCAGGTCAGCCGGCGCTCGCCGCAGATCAGTGCCTCGCCATCGGGATTTTTCGTGGCGGCTTCCGCGACCATTTGCCAGACGCTTCGCGGCCGCTCGCAGAACGCGGGCACCAGGCGATCACCAAAACGCGTCTCAAGGCGCATCGGAGGTATCTGATGTTGCGACCAATCCATTGCCGGCCTGCCCTTAGCTCTTTTTCATCTCTTGTCCCAAGATCCTAACTCCCCATCACGGGAATCCCGATCACCACGGGGTGGAAGGCAAAGGCGAGCGCGAGATAGGCAACGACGCCGACCACCACCGCAATCAAATCGTTGGTGATACCGCCGACGGGGATCGGTGGCGCGCCGGCGTCAGTTCGGCGCTTCAGCGAGATCCGGTCATAGACGGCCCAGGCGAGGAAAGAGCCGAACAGGATGATCCCGCCGAGATCGCCATTGGCGAGCAGATGGCCGAACGCCCAGAGTTTGACGCCTGATAGCATCGGGTGTTTCACGGTGGTGTAGATGCGGCCACGAACATAGGCCGCGACCACCAGGATCACCGCGGGCAGCATCAACGCGATGTTGATGTGCTTGAGGAATGTCGGCGGTGTCCAGATCTGGACCCATTCGGTCGTGCGATAATGCGCAAAGCCCCAGACGATCAGCGCAAGGCCGATCAGCGACACCAGGGAATAGAGGATCTTGTAGACATGCTCGCCGCCGACCGCGGCGACCGTCCGCTTGCGCATCTCGCGCTGCGTGGTCAGCGTATGGGCGCCCAAAAACAGCACCAGCCCTGCGATCATCCCCAACAATCCCACGACGTTTCTCCCCTGGTTTGGCCTCTGCCTATCACCTCGCGCACGCCAACAGCAAGGCCGTCATTCCGGGCTGGCCCGGCGGGGCCAGACCCGGAATCTCGAGCTGGGGACGCACGCAAGCCAACTTCGAGATTCTCAGGTGTGCAATTGCGCACCATAGTTCGCGCGTTGTGCGCGCGCCCCGGAATGACGGCATGTGTGTCACTTGTTCTCCGGCGACGAGTTGCCCAAGTCGCGACCCAGATCGCGATTATCGACAAAGCGGACCATCAAGGGACGGCCGGCCAGCGCGCCGCCGAGGCCGTCGCTGAATTTCACCGGCAGGCAGGCATCCAGCGAGTCGTTGATGGCCTTGAGATACGTGCTGCGGATGTCGGCCGAAGCGCCTGATGTAGCGAAGGTCATGCGCGGCGGCCCGATCAAGTCGCCCGACCGTTTGAAGCTGAAGCGCACCGACATCTGCATGCCCTCGCGCGCCTGATCGACCGGCGGCGGCGACCAGCATGAGCGCAGCTGTGCGAAAAGATCGCCGATCGTGTCGAGATCATGATCGGGGCGCTGGTATTTGGGCTCGTCCTCCTTTGGCGGCACGGTCTGGATGGTGAGCTGGAGGTTTTCGCCATAGGGATAGTCGATCTCGGGAATGCACGGCCCATGATGGAACACGCTGCAGAAATACGGCGTGCAAGGGCGGTGGTCGAATACGCTGCAGGGCGCATGCGAGAACGGGATCGGGTTGATGTGATGGTAGTTCCGCGCGTCGGCTGCGCGAGTGGAGATGATCGCAGCGACGGCGAGCGTCAGACAAATGGCAATGCGCTGCAGCATGCAACTGCACTTTCGAAAGGAGAAACTCCCGCTAAAGATGAATTGTGAAGGCTCGCGTATCAAGTCCCACTCTTCTCACATCCACGTTCAAAGCAGCAATTCTCTCCGCTGTCGTCGTCCGGCCCGTAGGATTAGATTGCCCCGCCTGCACGCGGCGACGGAGAGATGCCGCCGCCGTCATTGCGAGCCAACGGGTCCGCGCGACGCGCGGCCCGATGACAGGCTCCGCGAAGCAATCCAGAGTCGCGCGCGTTGCTCTGGATTGCTCACATGGGGAATGTGTGTGTCAAGGATGAGCAGTCACCTTTTTGTTCGACTGCGGCCACCTCTTCGTCCCGACCGCGGGCTGTGCAGGATGACGCGC
>Ga0307474_10000224_pt1 | contig 41317 bp, 40 predicted proteins | sample atmos_gasesECM1C_2_FD_203312 | JGI IMG/M metagenome (GOLD analysis project Ga0307474, IMG submission 203312) | Hardwood forest soil microbial communities from Morgan-Monroe State Forest, Indiana, United States - atmos_gasesECM1C_05 | ecosystem: Environmental > Terrestrial > Soil > Temperate... | reverse complement strand
CCTACCCGCGGATGCTCTGATGGGCGCTTTTTTTAACGGCGACCTCCGGGGGCCGGCATCATCGTGCACAATTCCATTATTCTGGTGGATTTCATCGAATTGCGGCGTTCTCAAGGCATGAGCCTCGAGCGGGGGGGAGTCGACGTCGGCGCGGTGCGCGTCCGGCCGATGTTGCTGACGGCAGCGGCTGTCGTCGTGGGCGCGAGCGTGATCCTCTTCGATCCGCCCTTTCAGGGCGTGGCAGTCTCGCTGATGGCCGGCGAACTGGCGTCAACCGTGCTCTCGCGCATGGCGGCTCCGGTGCTCTACTACCTCTCCGAAAGAAGGGGAGACTCACTTCCATCGTCGCCTCCTCACTCCCTGCAAAACGCGTAAATTAGCTGTCAGTGGCTCAGCGAGAGCAGCAACGGCAGATTGGCCATGGGGTAAGATTCCACTCATGAGCCGGAGATGCGTCCTCTTCGACACCGCGGTTTTTGGCTTCCTGTTAACGTTGGCCAGCGGGTTCGGACGATCTTTTCCTGACATCAAACCTTCCCCGCAGCAAGTGCAGTGGCAAGACCTGGAATTCGGCGTCATTATTCATTTCGGGACGAACACGTTTCTGGACCGTGAATGGGGCGACGGCAAGGCCGACCCAAAGGTATTCAATCCCACGCAACTGGACGCCGAACAATGGATGCACGCCATCAAGGCCGGCGGCGCAAAATATGTGGTTCTCGTGGCCAAGCACCATGATGGTTTCTGCTTATGGCCCACCGAACAGACCGACTACAGCGTGAAGAAAAGCCCCTGGTTAAGCGGCAAAGGTGATCTTGTGCGCCTCGTGTCTGACGCGGCCAGGAAATATGGGCTGAAGTTCGGTATATATCTTTCACCCTGGGACCGTCACGAACCGCGCTACGCGAACTCAGCCGATTACGACAACTACTACGCCGCGCAGTTGGATGAACTTGTCCAGCATTATGGCAATTTAGAGGAATTCTGGCTCGACGGCGCCGGTAGCGGTGGGCACGTTTACAACTTTCCACGGATCATCGACGAACTTCGCGTCTATCAACCCAATGCTCTGGTCTTCGCGGATGTGGCGCTGTTTGAGTATGGAGATATTCGATGGGTAGGTAACGAAGACGGAGTCATCCCCTACGAGAACTGGAACGTCATCGACCGGCACGGCTACCTGCGCTGGCGTCCCGTGGAGGCAGATACGCCTCTGCGCAAGCATTGGTTCTGGCACGCCAACGATGAGGCCAAGTCTGTGGATGAACTTGTTTCTATCTACGACCACACCATCGGCCGCGGCGGCCAACTGATGCTGGGAGTGGCTCCCGACCAACGAGGACTGTTGCCTGAGGCTGACGTGAAGCGACTCGAAGAACTCGGGTCAGCCATTCGGCAACGCTACGGGAAAAATTTGGTCGCCAACCATGCTCGTACGGACAGCAATACCGAGGCCGCGTTGGACGGTGATCCCGCAACATTTTGGGTAGCGTCTGCGGGTTCACATCATGCAGTGCTTGAGGTTGCATTTTCAGAACCAGTAACCTTCGATCACTCGTTCATCATGGAAAGGCTGAACAACGGACAACATATCGAGCACTTTCGTGTTGAAGTGTGGGACGGAAAATCGTGGAAGACGGCCGTTGAGGGAAACGCGATCGGGCACAAACGAATCGATAGCTTTGCTCCGGCCAGGGCGACCCGCATCCGGCTGAATATTCTCTCGTCGACGGCGGAAGCTGAAATCCGGGAGTTTCAAATCTACCGGATTGGGAGCAGATCGGAAGATCGTGGACCAGCAAGATAGTTCGGAGCCTTTTTGCCATTCAGGAATCTGATAGCTGGCAGAAGATCGGAGTTCACACCATGAAAGGCAAGATTGCTCTTGTGACCGGGGCCAATGGAGGCCTCGGAAGCCACGTAACGAAGGCGCTACTCGATGCCGGCGCTGTCGTTGTCGGAGTGTCGCGCAAGATTCAGCCGTCGGAATTCGATAGCGCTTCGTTTATAGCGTTGCCGGCGGAAATCTCGACCGCGGCGGGCGCAAAGAGCATGGTCGACAGCCTAGTTGCCCGCCTCGGCCGACTCGATGTCGTGGTGCACACCGTCGGCGGTTTCGCAGGGGGCCAGTCGATCGCGGAGACCGACGATGCCACCTTCCAGCGCATGTTGGATTCGAATCTCAACAGTACGTTTTACCTTTTGCGCGCTGTGCTGTCGACCATGCGGAAGACGGGTAACGGACGAATCGTTGCCATTGGGAGTCGTGCGGCGCTGAAACCGGGACCTCGAGTCGGCGCTTACAGTGCCTCGAAGGCGGCCATGGTTTCGCTGATCAAGACGGTGGCTCTGGAAAACAAAGATGTGGGCATTACCGCAAATGTGATCTTGCCGGCTACGATCGACACTCCGGCCAATCGCACGGCCCTGCCAAACGCAGATTACTCCAAATGGGTTCAGCCTGCGTCAATCGCCGCGCTCATTGTGTGGCTGGTTAGCGACAACGGCAGAGACGTCAATGGGGCTGCGATCCCCGTGTATGGAAGCGACGTTTGAAGTTCGGCCGGTCTCGAACCGATATTTGCCCTTCCGTTCGTGCTTCGACATATTCTTGCTTTTCGGGTGAGGATGACATTTTATGACCACTCCCTTGATCCCCGCTCCGGACTCCAGCGCGGACGAGGTTGTTCGTGATTCGCAGCAGACTACGTGTTGTATTGTTGGCGGCGGTCCCGGCGGAGTGATGCTTGCGCTTCTACTGGCCCGGCAACGCGTGCCAGTCACACTGTTGGAGCAACACAAGGATTTCGACCGCGATTTTCGCGGCGACACCATCCACCCTTCGACCTTGGAGTTGCTGGACCAGATCGGCTTGGCTGCCCCGCTGCACCAACTTCAGCACGCGAAGATCTACGGGCCGACTCTGCGTTTAGCGAACACCGACTTCAGTCCAATCGACTTTCGGCGGTTGAAAACGCGATTCCCCTACATTCTACTGGTGCCCCAGGCGCGATTCCTCGACTTCCTTGCGGCGGAAGGGGCAAAGTACCAGGATTTCAGGTTGGTGATGGGTGCCAACGTTGAGCACCTCATCGAAGAGAATGGACAGGTGCACGGGGTGCGCTATCGCGCTGCAGACGGAATGCACGAAGTGCGCGCCCCTCTCACAGTTGGTGCGGACGGCAGATTTTCTCGGGTCCGGCACCTTGCCGGTTTCGAGGCAGTCAAGACCTCGTCGCCGATGGATGTCCTGTGGTTCCGCTTGCCCCACATTCCGGGAGATCTTCCGGAGGCCGAGGGCCGTGTGCTCGGCGGGATCGGCGTCGGCCGTATTTTAGGGGTCTTCGACCGCTTCGACTACTGGCAGGTGGCGTTTGTATTTCCAAAAGGACAGTATCAGAACCTTCGAGCAGATGGGATCGAAGCGTTCCGGCGAGCGATCGTCGAGATCGAGCCGAGCCTTGCCGAGCACGTGAAGACCATCACCGACTGGCATCAATGTTCTTTGCTATCCGTCGAATCCAGCCGTTGCCCACGTTGGTTCAAGCCCGGATTGCTGTTGATCGGCGATGCCGCGCACGTGATGTCCCCCGTCGGCGGCGTAGGGATCAACTATGCGATCCAGGACGCGGTGGTAACAACCAACCTTCTGGCAGGCCCACTCAAGGCCGGACGGCTGCAAGTCGGCGATTTGGCTGGAGTCCAGAAGGAAAGGGAATGGCCCACGAAGGTGATCCAGGGCGTCCAATCCGGAGTCCAGAACCGGATTCTGGCAAACGTCTTGCGTTCGCAGACTGCGCTCAAGATTCCGTGGTTTGCCCGGGCCTTCTTTGCTATCCCCCTGCTTCGCGACATCCCGGCGCGACTCTTGGCCTTCGGTGTGAAAAGAGTGCGGCTCAGTGAAGATCACGCCGGTTCTTCTCCCTAAGGATTTGCACATCCTCTTCCATCTACTGATTGGCTATGGCTGGGAGGGTGCTTTCCTGTCGTAGATTGTTTGGCCTTGCGACTGTGGGTTGCCGTAGTTGCAACACGTCTTCAGTGTAGGCGCGCAGAATTTCTCCGACGCTCCAGGCTTGAGCGATACAGCCGCAGGGACGGTGTGGCGGATCCCCATCGAAGATTTCCGAAATGTGTCCCAGTCCGGCGTCGGCGAGGTGATCCTTAAGCGGAGAGAGCCAATCGCTCGCCTGGCGGCGGGCAAAGTCGCTGCCTCCGTTCACCTTCACGTATGCCGCGATAAACGGTCCCATGAGCCAGGGCCACACGGTTCCCTGATGATAGGCGCCGTCACGCTCGACTGGGCTGCCCGTGTATCGGCCGCGGTACTGCGGATCGGTTGGCGCGAGACTCCGCAGCCCATAAGGCGTAAGCAAGTGTTCCTGCACTTTGTCGACCACGCTCTTCGCGCTTTCCGGCGACAGCATGCTATGAGGCAGGCTAACGGCAAAAATCTGATTTGGGCGAATTGCCGGGTCCGGGCCCGCGCCATTGGTAAGGTCGTATAGGCAGCCGGCCTTTTCGTTCCAGAACAACCGTTGGAAGCTCAAACTGGCGACCGTCCCCATGTCGCGATAACGCTTCTGGGCGGCCTCGTCGCTGAACTGGCGAGCGAGATCTTCCATGATGCAAAGCGCGTTATACCAGAGCGCTTGAATCTCCACCGGCTTGCCGCGGCGGGGGGTCACCACCCAGTCGCCCACCTTGGCGTCCATCCAGGTGAGCTGAACTCCTTGCTCGCCCGACGCGAGCAATCCGCTCGCATCGACCTTAATTCCGTAGCGTGTGCCTTTTGCGTGCCAGGTGACAATGTCCGCCAACACGGGATAAAGTTCATCGCGAATGAAATCCAGATCGCCGGTATAAGCGAGGTAAGACCGTGCTGCTTCAAAGAACCAAAGCGTGGCATCCACCGAGTTGTATTCCGGAGTCTCACCGGCATCCGGAAACCGGTTCGGCAGCATGCCCTGATCCACGTGCCTGGCGAAGGCGCGCAGGATGCTGCGGGCGATGTCCTGCTTGCCGGTGAGCAAAGTCAGTCCGGGCAGGGCGATCATCGTGTCGCGGCCCCAGTCGGTGAACCAGTGATAGCCCGCAATTACCGTCTTTTGGTTGCCACGCGACACAATGTATTGGTCTGCCGCCGCCGCCAGCGTTCGGGCAAAATCGTCGTCGGCGAAGCGGGAGACTCTCGTATTTCGGCGGCGCGTGATCTCTGCTTCCCGGTATTTTCCCACCCGTGTGACATCGCGTTGTTCCGTCGACGCAATGATGGAAGCCTGGCTGCGAAGGCGCAGATCGAAACTCAGCGTCAGCGGATTGAAGAGATCTTCCGAGAAGTCGAGCCCGCGCTCGACCTCGGCGTCGTATTCAAAGTTGCGGTACCAGTCGCCCGTTCTTCGTAGTTCAGCGGCATCGTGGGCCAGATGCAAAGAGGGTAGCCCCAGATAGGGTGTGACAGTGGCCAATCCGTTGCGTTCTTCCACCGACGGATTGATCGCACTGTTATGGTGGGTCGTACTGTGGTAGTCGCGAAATGCTATCAGAGGTCGGATCTCCAGCCGCAAGTTCTTTGGCCGCTCTGGAGGATGCTTCTTGAGTTCATAGTGAATGACTGTGCTGTTCTCTCCGTAAATCATGAATACGGACTTCTCGATCTCGATGCCTTCGATTTCATAGGTGAGGACAGGAAACGGGTCCAAGCGAAACTGCGTGAGATATCGGAACCCTTGCGGGTGGATTACGCCTGGATAGCGATTGGCGGAGAGATCGAAAGCTTGTCTTTCGATGATCAGAGTCTCTTCGAGCTTGGAGAGAAGCACATAGCGGCCCACCGGTGGTTTCGTCGCGGCTACCAGCAATCCATGGTAGCGGCGTGTATTCAGACCGATGATCGTGGAGGAGGCGTAACCTCCAAGCCCGTTGGTTTCTAGCCACTCGCGACGAAGAGCAGCCTCCAGATTCCCGCATGTTTCCTGCTTAAACTGAATCATGAATTGCCAACTACCCGCAGATACCTTTCCCCTCGGTAAGGCGCGGTCGAAGCCAGAAAGTGACAGCTTTCGCTGCGTTTCAATCAATTCAGTCTGCGATTGCCCCAGAAACAGCTGCTTCCGTCTTGCGCTCACGGGATTCTCCGCTTTGTTGCATTAATTTGGTCACCACGCCGGTCCATCCCGTCTGGTGACTGGCCCCGATTCCCGCGCCCGAGTCGCCGTGGAAGTATTCGTGGAAAAGGACCAGATCCCGCCAGTGTGGGTCGGTCTGGAATTTCTGCAGATTAGCGAATACCGGTCGGCGTCCTTTCTCGTCCTGGAGGAAGATATTGGTCATGCGGCGAGACAATTCTCCCGCTACCTCCCACAGAGTCATCATCTCTCCAGACCCTGTGGGGAACTCAACCTTGAAGCCGTTCCCCAGGTAGTGGTGGAACTTCTGCAGCGACTCGACCAGGAGGTAGTTCACCGGGAACCAAATGGGGCCGCGCCAATTGGAATTGCCGCCAAACAATCCAGTCGAAGTTTCTCCGGGTTCGTAGTCCACGCGATGTTCCATCCCATTGACGCTGAGCTTGTACGGGTTGTCCCGGTGGAATTGTGACAAAGCCCGAATCCCGTAGGGCGACAGAAACTCGCGCTCGTCGAGCATGTACTTGAGGATTTCTCTTAGTTGGTTTTCGTTGGCGATCGACAACAACCGCCGCTGGCCCGCGCCGTGAGTCCGCATGCAGGCGATGTCGCCCGTGAGATCGGGCCGGTTGTCGATGAACCATTCGAGACGCCGCTTGAAATCCGGAAGCATGTCCAACACCTCCGGTTCCAGTGTCTCGACCGCGAACAGTGGGATCAGCCCCACGATGGACCGGATCTTCATGGGGAACTGAACGCCCTCCGGCAACTTGAGCACATCGTAGAAGAAGCCGTCCTCCTCATTCCAAAGGCCCATGCCATCATGGCCTCGATGGCTCATGGCATATGCGATGTAGACGAAATGCTCCCAGAATTTGCTGGCCACGTCCTCGTAACAAGGCTCTTCTCTCGCCAGTTCCAGCGCGATCGCAAGCAGATTGAGCGTGTACATCGCCATCCAGCTGGTGCCGTCCGATTGCTCGATGTATCCGCCGGTCGGCAGCGGTGCGCTGCGGTCGAAGACTCCGATATTGTCCAGGCCCAGGAAGCCGCCTTGAAAGATGTTCATCCCCTCGGCGTCCTTGCGGTTCACCCACCAGGTAAAGTTCAACATCAGCTTGTGAAAGACACGTTGCAAGAATGCGCGATCGCCCTTGCCCTTGCGCTTCTTGTCGATCTTGTAGACGCGCCAAGCCGCCCAGGCGTGCACGGGTGGATTTACGTCCCCAAGCGCCCATTCATAGGCAGGGATCTGCCCGTTGGGGTGCATGTACCACTCGCGCAGCATAAGCGTCAGTTGTTCCTTGGCGAAGTCCGGATCCACGAGAGCGAGCGGAATGCAGTGAAATGCGAGATCCCACGCGGCATACCACGGGTATTCCCACTTGTCCGGCATGGAGATCACGTCGGCGTTATACAAGTGAGTCCATTCATGATTTCGCCCCTTGCGGCGTTCGGGCGGTGGGGTAGGATTGCCCGGGTCGCCTTGCAGCCAGTCCCTGATTACGTAGTGATAGAACTGCTTGGACCACAACATGCCCGCAAAGCCCTGGCGCATGACGTTGTGCGCGTCCGCGGACAGCTCCTGCGGAATCACCGTCGCATAGAACTCATCGGCCTCACGCTGCCGCACAGCGAAGGTCTCGTTGAAGTCGGCAAAAGCGCTCCCATCTCTGAAGTCGGAGTGGGCCAGACGCAGGCGAACCAACACAGTCTCGCCCGCACCAACCGCAAGTTGGTAGTGAGCGGCTGCTTTCGTGCCCGTATGCGCGGGATTCACCGCTTTCCTGGCACCACGCACGATGTAGTCGTTGATACTGTCTTTGACGTAGGGAGTACGGTTTTCGACTCCAAACAGCCGCTGGGCGTTGGTCTCATTTTCCGTGAACAGCAACTCCGGAGAGCCTTCGCAATGAAGCCAGCGATTGCCCGGCTGATTGTGTTTCAGTTCGATCACCGGGTCGGGCGCGGGACGCGCCTGGTGCAGTTCGGGCTTTCGCTGCGCGGTTCCCCAAGACCAGGTGTTGCGGAACCACACGGTCGGCAGCAGGCGGAGATTCGCCGCTTGCGGCCCGCGGTTCGCCACCGTGATTTTGATCAGAATGTCCTCGGTGTCTGCTTTGGCGTATTCCACGAAAACATCGAAATAGCGGTTGTCGTTAAACACACCCGTATCCAACAGTTCGTATTCAGGCTGGCTCTTGCCGCGCCTCCGATTTTCTTCCACCAGTTGGCTGTAGGGAAATTCCGCCTGCGAATATTTGTAGAGATACTTCATGTAGGAATGCGTGGGCGTGGAATCTAGGTAGAAGTAATATTCCTTCACATCCTCGCCATGATTGCCCTCGTTCCCCGTCAGGCCAAAAATGCGTTCTTTCAAGATCGGGTCGCGCTCGTTCCACAGCGCTAAGGCGAAACAGATCGTCTGCCGACGGTCACTGATGCCAGCCAGCCCGTCTTCGTTCCAGCGATAGGCTCGGGAACGGGCGTGGTCATGCGGCAGATACTCCCACGCGGTTCCATACCGGCTGTAGTCTTCGCGCACCGTGCCCCACGCACGTTCGCTCAGAAAGGGGCCCCAGCGCTTCCAATGCTTCCGGCGCGCTCCAGACTCCGTGAGTCGGATCTCTTCTTGCGTCATAGAAAGAAATTCTTCCTTTTCTCAGTTCATTCTTAGCAGACAAGTAACCTCTTCCGCCAGCCGATTAGCCGCGATTGCCATCCGCTACATTCACAGGTTCGTCGATGTTTGGGTCGTTGTCCAGGGGTGGCAGGAGCTTTGTTTCTTACGATCTCTGCCCGATTGAGATGACCAAGGCGGTTCAACGGATGTTGAAGCGACCTCGTCTGCGGGCTCAGAGGATGCTTTGCTGCGGATGCATTCGTAGCGCATTGCTGTCAGCTGACAATTCCGCCGCAAGGTACGAAACGAGGCCTCCGCATATTCCGGCTCTCCAGAGCTTTCCCGCTAAATCTCTGCAAGAAAGTGTCCGGATGCCCTCTCATCGAACGTTGTATTGGGTGAAACACCCAAGATCAGACGGACATGTAAAGGAGAACCCAAATGGCCATCCATCAAAGTCCAAAGAAAATTGTCCGGTGTATGGGCCCTCGAAACGTCTAAAGTTCGAAGTAACAAAAATGAATTGAACAAGGAGAAACGATCATGAGCGAGTACATATTTCTTTATCGTGGTGGCGAAGCAGGGAGATCGCCTGAGAGAATGCAGCAGACGATGCAGAAGTGGGTCGCTTGGTTGAAGGGGCTTGCCGAGAAAGGTCACGTCAAAGACCAAGGTCAGCCGCTTGAGCGTACCGGGAAATTGGTGAAGGGGAAGCAGAAAACAGTGACAGATGGCCCCTTTGCCGAGGCCAAGGACATCGTAGGCGGCTACACGCTGATTGAGGCCCGTGATCTGGAGCAAGCGGTGGAGCTTTCGAAGGGCTGCCCGATCCTTGAAGTAGAAGGCGCAGTGGAAGTAAGGCCAGTCATGAAGATGAGCATCTGATGGAGCCTAGCGATCATCTATTCCGGCGCGAGGCGGGGCGCATGGTCTCCACGTTGACGCGGATTTTTGGAGTCCACAACCTCACCCTGGCAGAAGACGTCGTGCAAGACGCCTTCTGCCGCGCGCTGGAAGTGTGGAAATTCAGCGGTGTGCCGGAGAATCCTTCGGCGTGGCTGATGGCAACGGCGAAAAATCGCGCTCTCGATGTCTTACGGCGTGAGCGCACGGCACGTACATTTGCGCCGGAGTTGGGACGTCTGATCGACAGCGAATGGACGCTCGCGCCCACGGTGGTGGAACTCTTTGGACCCCATGCGATCAAGGATGATCAGCTGCGCATGATGTTTTCGTGCTGCCATCCCAGGCTACCCGAGGAGGCGCAGGTCGCGCTTGTGCTCCACCTATTGTGCGGCTTTACCGTGAACGAAGTGGCCAGCGCGTTCATGAGCGGCCATGCGGCCATCGAGAAGCGTCTCTCTCGGGCAAAGAAGGTGCTGGCGGGATCGAGGAAGCTGTTCGACGTCGCCCACGCCAATGACTTTTCAGCGCGCCTTCCCGCCGTACTGAGAGCCCTCTACCTGCTCTTTAATGAAGGGTACCACGGCGCGTCGACCGAGTCGGCGGTGCGTGCGGATCTGTGCCGGGAGGCCATGCGTCTTGCGGCGCTGCTCCTCGAGCATCCTCTTGGGGCGAGGCCGACAACGTATGCCCTTGCCGCCCTGATGTGCCTCCACGCGGCCCGCCTTCCCGGGCGGATTGATGCGGCCGGCGATCTGAGCTCGCTCTTTGATCAGGATCGCTCCCTCTGGGATCACAACCTGGTGATCGAAGGACAAAGACTACTCGATCAGTCGGCCAGCGGTGATGAACTGACCGAGTATCATGTGGAGGCCGCCATCGCCTCGTTTCATTCCCTCGCGCAACGCGCGGAGGAGACAAACTGGGCACAGATCGTTTTGCTCTATGACCAATTGATGATCATCCGTCCGTCGCCCGTGGTCGCGCTCAATCGAGCGATTGCCGTAGCGCAACTTGAGGGTCCGGAACGTGGACTGGAAGAACTGAATGCCGTCGACAGCAGCCGACTGGCGACCTACCCGTTTTACTCGGCGGCGCTGGGCGAGCTGGAGCTTCGCCTGGGAAGGAAGGACGGGGCACGCGAACACTTTCGCGCAGCGCTCGCTCTTGCGCGTAGTCCGATGGAGCGCCGATTCCTTGCTCAACGAGTCGATGACTGTGGCCCAGATGAAACGCGGCAGGCGAGGTCCCTTTCAGGACTTTAGCACAAGCGATTGGACCAATTCGATGGCAAGGCGCTGCCCCGAGCATGGAGGTTGATGCAAGATCAGAGAGATGAACCGCTCGGGTTCGGAGAGCATACCAAAGGGGCGGCAAATCAGCTGGATAGCTTCCCCCGTTCGATTTCCGAAAGAATAAACCGGCCCAGGCTATTATTCTGAAATGTGAGTGAAAAGCCAGACACACACCCCAAGACGCCGCTTCGCAAGGGTTTTCTCTGCTCCTTTCTTCGATGGCTTGTCATCGGTGTGGTACTGGTTTGGTCGCTTGCCGCGCTGATCCTTCTGGCCACCCGGTGGATCGACCCACCGTCAACCGCGGTGCACATCCAGCGCCGCCTGCAGGCCTGGATTCACCACACTCCATATCACAACCGTTACAAATTCATTCCGCTCAGCCAAATCTCGCCCGATCTCCAGCACGCAGTAATCGCCGCGGAGGACGCGCGCTTCTACCAGCACCATGGATTCGATTGGCACGAGATCCAAATCGCCGCCGAAGACGATTTGGAAGGCGATCGCACTCGCGGAGCTTCCACCATTACGCAGCAACTTGTAAAGAACTTATTCTTCGGAACGGGCCGCTCTGTCCTCCGCAAGGGTGCGGAGTTCACGCTGGTACCGATCGCCGAATTCGTCCTCGGCAAGCGGCGCATTCTGGAGATCTACCTCAACGTGATCGAATGGGGCCCTGGTATTTATGGTGCAGAGTCGGCGTGTCGTTACTACGACGGAACCGCGGCTCGGAATATCGGCCGCGAACAGGCAGCACGGCTCGCCGCGATTCTGCCGGCTCCGCTGAAGCGACGGCCCGAGCGCATGAATAACTACAGCGCGCTCATCCTTGGGCGGATGAGCCAAATGGGTTGGTAGTCGCGAGCGCCATCTTACCAAGGCAGCGCGCATGATTTCTCTCGCGCTGGGCTCTGGCCGATGGTTGCAAAACATGACCGTGAATTTCGCTGTATCATGGCTACCGCCCGATTCAGTCGCCATCAGACTAGCGGTGGATAGCGGATGCAAGTCCGCACGGGCGCGTGAGGAGGCTCGATGTCTCAGATTGACGTCCCGTTGTTGCGCGCGGGTTTCGGACAGACGCGGCGAGGCGACAATTGGTGGGTACAGCCACTGGTTGTGTTTCTTGGTTTGTCGGCATTCATCGTTTACTCCACGTGGGCTGCTCTGCAGGGGCAGCATTTCAGGTTCGGACCATATCTTTCACCGTTTTATTCGCCCGAATTATTCGGCCCCTCCCACGAGGGTTGGTTTGGTTCGAACCCAAGCTGGATGCCTGCTTGGGTCACAGGAGCGGTGCTGATTTTGTGGGCGCCGGGCGGGTTTCGAGTGACCTGCTACTACTATCGCGGGGCATACTACAAGGCTTTTTGGGCCGATCCACCTTCCTGCTCCGTGGGTGAGCCGCGGAAGACATATCTCGGCGAACGATCGTTTCCCCTGATCCTGCAAAACGTCCACCGGTATTTCCTATATCTGGCCCTCGTGTTTCTCATAATTTTGGCGCGGGACGTATGGGATGGGTTCTGGTTCGACGGACGGTTTGGCATCGGCATTGGCACTCTCGTCTTGTTGACGAACCTCGTGCTGCTGACCTCCTACACTCTGGGATGCCACTCCTTTCGTCATCTGGTCGGCGGTTTTCGGGATCGGCTGGCGGGGGTGCCGGCCCGCAAGCGAGTTTACGATTGCGTGAGTTGTCTGAACCAGCGCCACATGCTGTTTGCCTGGTGCAGTCTCTTCTCGGTTGCGTTTTCCGTTTTGTATGTGCGGATGTGCTCGATGGGTATCTGGACGGATTGGAGGATCGTCTAGTGAGCGAGTACATCACGCATGAGCACGACGTTCTGATCATCGGAGCCGGGGGCGCCGGTCTGCGGGCTGCCATCGAGGTGTCGGCTGCTGGCGGAAAGGTCGCGGTCATTTCGAAATCTCTTCTCGGCAAAGCACACACCGTGATGGCCGAAGGTGGCGTAGCCGCGGCGATGGGGAATGTGGACGACCGGGACAGCTGGCGCGTTCACTTTGCCGACACCATGCGAGGCGGTCAATACTTGAGTAACTGGCGGATGGCCGAACTGCATGCCAAGGAAGCTCCGGCGCGCGTGCGGGAACTCGAGGCCTGGGGCGCGCTTTTTGATCGCACCAGCGACGGCCGAATTCTGCAGCGGAATTTCGGCGGCCATCGGTATCCTCGGCTTGCCCATGTGGGCGACCGCACCGGCCTGGAAATGATCCGCACTCTTCAAGACCATGGCATCCATCTGGGGATCGACGTTTTCATGGAACACACAGTCGTCACGCTGATGAAGGACGGCGGTCGCATCGCCGGGGCGTTTGGATACGATCGCGAGCGCGGCCGATTTCACGTGTTTCGCGCCAAAGCCGTGGTGCTGGCGACGGGAGGAATTGGGCGGGCCTACAAAATCACCAGCAACAGTTGGGAATATACCGGGGACGGCCATTCGCTCGCCTACCATGCCGGTGCGGCTCTGATGGACATGGAATTTGTGCAGTTCCATCCTACGGGAATGATTTGGCCACCCAGCGTGCGCGGCATTCTGGTCACGGAAGGAGTGCGCGGCGAGGGAGGAGTGCTGCGTAATCGGAATGGCGAGAGATTCATGTTCAAAGATATTCCTCCGCTGTACGCCAACTCGACCGCCGACACCGAAGAAGAAGGCTGGCGGTATACGCAGGGTGACAAGAACGCAAGACGCCCGCCCGAGTTGCTGACCCGCGACCACGTGGCTCGCTGCATCCGGCAGGAGGTTCGAGAAGGGCGGGGTAGCCCTCACGGCGGTGTGTTCTTGGACATTGCGTGGATCAAGGAGAGAATTCCGAACGCGGATGAGCATATAAAGAAGAAGCTGCCCAGCATGTATCACCAGTTCAAGCAGCTTGCCGACATTGACATCACTGAGGAGCCGATGGAAGTTGGTCCTACGACCCACTACATGATGGGAGGTGTCAAGGTGGACGCTGATTCCCAAATGTCGGACGTGGCAGGCCTGTTTGCAGCGGGAGAGTGTGCGGCAGGTCTGCATGGCGCCAACCGGCTCGGCGGGAATTCACTTTCCGATCTATTAGTCTTCGGCAAGCGAGCCGGTGAGTACGCAGCGGACTATGCAAAAGAGAACTCGCTGGGCGCGGTGAATACGGATCAACTCGGATCCGCGGAAAAATGGGCGCTGCAGGCCTTCGAGCGCAAGGGATCCGACAATCCGTACGTCGTACAACATACTTTGCAGGACGTGATGCAGGAACTGGTGGGGATCGTACGTCAGGAACAGGAGATGCTTCAAGCGCTTGAGCGCATTCGAGAGTTGAAAGGTGCCGGCGAGCGGGTCAACGTGGAAGGAAACCGGGAATACAATGCGGGCTGGCACACGGCGCTCGATTTGTACAGCCTGCTGACCGTGTCGGAAATTGTTACTCGGGCGGCGCTGGAACGGAAAGAGAGCCGCGGGGCGCATTTCCGCGATGATTTTCCCACCAAGGACAAGCAGTACGACGGCTTCAACATCGTGGTGCGAAAAGGCGCCGGTGGAGAAATGCAACTCACGCGCGAGCCGATCCCGCCGATGCGAGAGGATCTGCAGCAAATCATCCAGGAGATGAAGTAATGGCGACGGCCACTTTTCGGATATGGCGCGGGGAAAAAGGCCAGGGGAAGTTCCGGGACTACACTGCAGAAGTCTCAGCGGGCATGGTGGTCCTCGACGCCGTGCATCAAATACAGGCGGAACAGGCCAACGATCTTGCGGTTCGCTGGAACTGCAAAGCGGGGAAATGCGGTTCGTGCTCTGCCGAAATTAATGGGATGCCGAAATTGATGTGCATGACGCGGCTGAACACCCTGGCGCTGGATAGGCCTGTGACCGTCGAGCCCATGAAGGCATTTCCGCATATAAAGGATCTGGTCACGGACGTGTCGTGGAATTACGAGGTAAAGAAGCGGATCCCGAAGTTTCAGCCGCGGCAGCCCGATGCGCCCGATGGCACCTGGCGCATTGCCCAGGAGGATGTCGAACGGGTGCAGGAATTTCGAAAGTGCATCGAATGCTATCTCTGTCAGGATGTCTGCCACGTCTTGCGCGACCATCACATGCACGAACAATTCATCGGCCCGCGATTTCTGGTGTATGCGGCCGCGCTCGAAATGCATCCGTTGGACGTGGGAGATCGCGTTGAAGATCTGAGAAAGCAATTCGGCGTCGGTCTCTGCAACATCACCAAGTGCTGTACCAAAGTTTGTCCTGAAAGCATAGCGATCACCGACAACGCGATCATCCCGCTCAAGGAACGCGTCGTGGATCGATTCTTCGATCCTCTGTCGCGATTGTTCCGGGTATTCAGCAATTCGAAAAGATAGGAGATGTTATGCATTTCGAACTGAAATCTATTTCCGAGCAGAGTATTCCCGAAGCGCTGGCGAAGGTCGAGCGCTACAGACTATTGAATGAACCCAGCCTGGCGGAGAGCATTTGCCTTGATATTCTGGCAATCGTGCCCGATAACCAGCAGGCGCTGATTTCGCTTCTGCTGGCGCGAACCGATCAATTCGATTCGCATGTGCATGTGAAACCCGCACAAGAGGTCCTTGCACAAATTAAGGGCGACTACGAGCGGGCCTACTACCAGGGCATCATCTGGGAGCGTTTGGGAAATGCGCGCATTCGACATGGCGGCACTGGAGCCGGCGCATCCGCATACCACGCGCTGCGGGAGGCAATGGATCACTATGAGAAGGCCATGAATTTTGCGATACCCGGAAACGACGATGCCATTCTGCGGTGGAACACATGTGCGCGCGTGATCATGCAGAATCCGGACATCCGACCCGTCCCAGAGAATGAGCCCGCACAGGCGTGGGAGCACGACGAAGCCGGCTCCAGAATCGCAGACGCTTAGCATCAGAGGCCATGACGTCGCGGCGTAGTCGCCACGTGGACCCCGGGGCCTAGCGAGTGTGGGATCGGATGACCCCTCCCTCAATATCCCAGCCGCTTATTCACAATGTTGTTCAGCGCCTGGCCCTTCTCAAACCTGGCATACTGCTCCAGAAAGAAGCGCATTGCCTGATCCTGCCAGTCGGCGGTGTGGTCCGCGCAGTGCGGCGACAACAAAACATTCTCCAGCTTGAACAGCGGATGTGCCGCTGGTAGCGGTTCGCGCTCAAACACATCTAACGCCGCTCCTTTGATCCTCTTGGTTGTTAGCGCACGCAGGAGTGCCGCTTCGTCGATGACCGGTCCGCGTCCCACATTAATCACCACCGCCGTCGGTCTCATCGCCGCGAACTCCGCGTCGCTGATCATGTGTCGCGTCTCCTCGGTCAAAGGGGCCGTCGCCACAAGGTAGTCGCAGAGCGCGATCATCTCCCGCCGCTCCTCCGGCTTGTAGAAGTGTTCCACGAGCGGATCGGAGGGGCCGGCAACTTGCCGCTTCGTCGCGAGCACACGCATGCTCATCGCATGCACGCGGTTAGCTACGGCTCGGCCAATGTCGCCATAACCCAAAATCCCAACCGTCTGTCCACTTATCTCTTGCACGTCGAACGGTTCCCAGACCGCTGCCGTCTGGTTGCGAACCATCCGTCTGAAATCCTTCGCGAAATACAAAATTGCTGCCAGTACAAACTCCCCGAGTGACGCGCTGAACACGCCGCGGCCATTGGTCAGCTGTATTGGGCTCTCAACGAGCTCCGGAAACAACAGGTTGTCCAGGCCCGCTGCCCGGGAATGTATCCAGTGCACCTTCCTGCAAATCGGAAGCAATTCGCGCAGCAACTCCCGCGTACCCGACCATAGCAAAATCACTGTCGCGTCTTTCGCTGCCTGGGCACACGCGCCAAGCTCCCCACATACTTTGTGCGGTAGCTCGTTCAGCATGGCGAATTGCGGATCGTATCCCGACGCCAGCACCAGCACGGGATTCTCTTTCCCCATACCCAATATCCTGCCACGTTCTTTTTCGAAACGGTGGCCGAAAGTGCGAGGACGACACCCCGAGTACCAAATGGAATGTAAGGTGAATCGAGGGTTCGTTGCAGGACATTGCCTTGAAGGCAATCGAGGGGGCCTCTGGGTCGAAGGCGTTGTCACATGTCAACCAGATCGCTATGGAGCAAGCAAAGAATCGACCTCAGGGGTAGCAGGACGGCCTCGACCCGAATCTGCCCCCAGCGCCCCGACTGACCATGTCAGATGCGGAAGATGTTGGAGGTTTGTCGAGAGGAAAATGATGGATGGCCAAGAAGACGAAGAAGCCCACTCAGAAGATGCAGGCATGGATCGCGGCGCGAAAGCGCCACCATTAGTCTCACGCCCAGGTCCACATGGCCCGCGAACTGGGGATGAACCCGGCGAAGTTGGGCAAGATCGATAACCACAAGCAGGAGCCGTGGAAGCTGCCCTTGCCGCGGTTTATCGAAGAGCTCTACTTCAAGCGGTTCGGCAAGACTTCCCCAGAAGCAGTTCTGTCTATCGAGGAGCGATGCCAACGCGAAGCAGCGAAGAAAGAGGAAGGGCGCATAGCCCGGCACCTTGCCGTGGACAGCGCGACACCGCGTGAAGCTCGACGAGGTTCGCGGGAACAAGTCACTTCTAAATCTCCATTCGGGGGCTAATTGAGAACGTTGGTTTGCGGCCCGCTACATTCGGCAATGCCCGACCGCAATTGCAACGGGCGCGCCTGAAAGGCTTCGCGGTGTTCCGGCATCTGCTAGCATGGTTGGGCTATCATTCCGCCGTCTGGGCAATCGCACATCGACTCTGCCGCGTGGTTTGGAAGATTTTGCATGAGGGGTGCGATTTATCGAGCAAGGCCGCGAACCTGATGCCAAGGCCAAGAAAAAACGCGCCCGGATGCTGATGCGAGCGCTTCGCAAGCTCGGCTACGAGGTCGCAATCACACCCATAAACCTTGCTACCGCCGAAAACGGAATCTAACTGTAGGAGAGGATTTTCGAGGGAGTTGCCCGTGACTCGGGCACGATCCTGAGAGGTCGCCGAATCGACCTCGGTGATGCTGCGCTTGCTATAGGGTATCCTGACATAGCCGACCTGATTGCCCAACATCGCAGCCCGAGCTACAGTAAAACGGTGTGGGGGCTGCTTCAGGTGTGAGAGAAAGAATCATTGCAGGCTGGGCCCTACGAGGTGCCAAGCCCGTTTCGTAAGCCATTGGCACCTCTGGAGCGCAAGAAGCTCTGTCGGACTCTGCCGAACTGCGCGCCTGATCAGCGAGCAAACGATACAACACTGGACATCCGATTGACGGACCGGGGCAAAACGGAGGATGTGTTATTGGCGCCAATGACGGGTAGTGCCATGTTTGAAGCCTTTTGCAGAGCCTTCTTCATCTTCTATTGTCGTCTTACAGTTGCGGGGCGGAATCAACTTCCGCCTTCCCCGTTCATCATCTGTAGCAATCATACGAGCCATGTCGATAGCGCAGTTCTGATGACAGCTTCGGGGCTTCCGTTTTCTGCATTCGCACTGCTCGGTGCCAGTGATTATTTTTTTTATCCTTGGAGGGCGAGGTTCTTAGTCTCTCGATTCATGAATGTCATACCGATCGATCGCCAAGCACAACACAAGTCGGTCCGGCACAGTTTGGCGATGTGCGAGGAGTTTCTACAGCGAACGCACGGAAATCTGATTCTCTATCCGGAAGGTACTCGGTCGATGGATGGCGAGATGCAGACATTCAAAAGCGGTGCTGGGCTGTTTGCGGTCGACCTTGGAGTACCTGTGGTGCCCGCGCATATCGACGGTGCTCATAACATTCTGGCAAAGGGAAAGTTCATGCCGCGGCCCGGGCCCGTCACCGTGCGCTTCGGAGAGCCGATTGTGTTCGAATCGGATCAGTTTGATTTTCGGTGGGGGCGAGGGCGTCGGAGGGCAGCTGTCGAATTGCTCGAACAGCGCATCCGTGGGCTGAAACAGCGGCCTTCTGCCGGAGGCGTCGCCAGACCGTCTGGACAGGAACGGCACGCGATAGTTTCCGTCTCTGCGGTGCCGCAAGGAGGCCGGAACACGAAAGGGTTCCCTGCGCAGTAGGGTGTCGAAATTGCACGTTGAAAGCAGTACATTTGCGCGGCACTTGATTGTGCCTGCGTGCGCGGTTCACACAGTCCGAACCTGTAGATCCTATGAGGGGCTATGTACACGGCCAAGCATATGAAATGGTGGGGATGGGGAGACGAAGGGGTCAGCTTCGACTCTGGTGCCCATCCTGGTTTGTGGCCCTATGCCAAAGCGGTACTCGGTGTAGAAGAAGAGAATTTAGATACGTCGCCCGTACCGATCGAGGCCGCCCAGTTGCGCGAGACAACTTGTCATGACGGCTTTTTGGCTGAGCTGCGCTTATCGATGGGCGTCGATCAGATCTGCGACAGTCGTCACGAGCGTTTGGTCCACGCATACGGCAAGGGCTTCCGCGACCTTTTTCGTATGCGCCGGGGAATTGCTGAGGGTGCTCCTGACTTGGTGCTTTATCCCGAAAATGAGCATGATGTGCTCGTGACAATACGGGCAGCGGCGCATCACAATGTCGCGGTCATCCCATTTGGGGGCGGTTCGAATATCGCTGGCTGCTTGGAGCGAAGCGAAACCCGCCGCATGGTGGTGTCGCTTGATATGCGACGCATGCGACGCGTGCTGGCGGTAGATACGGAGTCATTTACGGCGCGCATCGAGACCGGCGTCTTTGGCCCCGATCTTGAAGAGCAACTGCAGGGCTACGGACTAACCCTCGGCCACTTTCCAGACTCCTTCTTGCATTCTACGCTCGGCGGGTGGATCGCCACACGGTCTGCTGGAATGCAGAGCGACAAGTACGGCAAGATCGAAGATATGGTAGTAGCGCTGCGGATGGTCACGCCAATAGGCGTTCTGGCGACGCGAGTTGTGCCTAAGTCCTCGAACGGTATCGATGTCAATCATCTGTGTATCGGCAGTGAGGGAACTCTGGGAGTCATTACAGAAGCCACGATGCGAGTTCATCCCCGGTCGGACTTGCGCCGCACTCACGGCTACCTGTTTCTCGATTTCGAAAGCGGCATCCAGGCCATGCATGAGTGTGTGAGGAAAGAGTGTGTGCCCTCAATGTGCCGCCTCAACGACCCCGACAAGACGGCATTGTCGCTGGCATTCAAACCGCCGTCATCGCGACTGTCGCAGGCGGTAGCCGGAGTTATGAAGACTTACCTCCGGATCAAGGGTTTTGATTTCATGCGGGCTTGCCTTATGCTCACCACTTTCGAAGGGAGCAGAGCCAACGTCGCCCGCCAACATAATCAGGTTGGCGCCATATACCGTCGCTTCGGCGCAGTAGACCTAGGCCCCAGCTCAGGAAAGTCTTTCGAGTCGACCAAGTACGACTTTCCACACATACGGGATTTCCTCCTGGATCACGGCATCACCTCTGACGTGAGCGAGACCTCAACGGTCTGGAGCAACATCGTCCCTCTGTATCGGGCGTCGACCGCAGCACTGCGCGCCGCGATCTTAGACAGTGAGGGCGGTGTAAAACCCTGGGTCGGATGTCACATCAGCCACACCTATCAGTGCGGAGCCAGCCTCTATTTGACATTCGCCTGCCGGCAGCAGCATGGACGCGAAATGAATCAGTATCTGCGCGCGAAACAAGCGGTACAGCAGTCGTTCATCGATCACCGGGCCACCCTGTCACACCACCACGCGGTCGGCACCGAACACCTGCCGTGGCTCACCGCTGACATTTCGCCCGTGGGTGTGATGGCGGTAGCTGCAATCAAAGCTGGACTCGACCCAGGCAATGTCATGAACCCGGGACGATTGCAGCCATCCGCAACGCCTTTTGAGGAATGGTCGAGAGTCGGTAGCGACGCTGCGTGCCCCATCCCGGCTGATGCTCGATAATGTCCAAAAATACAACCGAAACAAATTCCTTGTTCTGCCTGATCAACATCGATGGCTTGGAAACAAACAGGCCCGCTGCAGGGACACCACGGAACCAGGCGGATATAACTCCCTGTTTGTCGGCATAACCGGCTAATCTCTGCCCATTCCCAGGGATGCGGAGCTTGCGCACTTCGCCGAGAGTCTGGTGAGCCGGTTGGAGAGGCGATCGAGGCAAGCACGAGAACGGACGTGTGGTAGCGTGCGGCGGAACATCTCCAGCCCATGTTGAGCAGCGGACAAAGAATCGGTGACTCCATCGAGGCCAGCTCGAAGGCGTGCGGACGCCATCTTTGGCTGGGGACAAGATGCTGGGGTTCAGAACGGGCCCGTTGGAATTCCCGCTGGAGATCGGTCAACGCCACATCGACGTAGCGCATGGTCATCTCGGGAGAAGTCTGGCCGAGTAATTTCATCAGGACAGGAAAACCAACCCCTGCTCGCAGCATCTCCGTGGCATAGGTATGTCGCTGCTGATGAGGAACGATGCGGGCGGAGAAGCGGAGCGAGCGGCAGGCCTGATGCAAGTAATCACGGAGTTGACGAACGAGCGCTTCTTTGGAGCAGGGGGGCGGGCCAGGAGTCGTCCCTCGGCAGGCAGCGGGTCGAGGGAACGAAAGAAAGCGAGGCGCTGGACGAGTTCACATACCAAAGAATCCCCCGGGACCATGCGTTCGGTTTTACGCTTGCCGAGGGGCAGATGAATCGCCCGCTGCTGGGGAGCAATGGAGCGAGGAGGCGCCGCCTCTTCTCCAGGAGCAGTGCTCCACAGAGCGCCGCCGCAACGCATGACAGCGCGCCAGCAAGCGGTAATGCGTGTAATGGAAAGAAAGCAGCGGGAGGAAAGTGAAGGTCTTCCCGCAACCAGGGCAGCGACCGCGACGGATCGCAATCCAATCATGATGCTCGTCGTGCGCCTGCCTGCAGCGGCGCCCGTGGCCGATGATCGAATCGCGTTCACAAGCCGGGCATCGCCGCAGGATGGCCTTGTCGCAGTCTCTGGCCCAATCTGTTTCAAGCTTGTGCTCCGGGGCAGAAAGTGGGATAAACAGAATCGTAGTTCATTGGGGCTCTGCCTCCGGTGTTGACCTGCCAGGATCTGAGCCGGAAGCGGAGCTCCTCCTCCTGAACAAATCCAATCGCAAGAGAATAAAGCTTTCCAGCTGCAGACTTTAGGGGTGTGATTCAGAGAGTTGGCCGGTAATCTTCGGCAACCCTTCCCTTATCGGATCACGGAAGGGTAGCTCGGACAGTGCCCCGACTGGAAACACTCTTCCGGTTCAGTCCAGTCTCAAAACGGGAAACGTATCGACAGAATCGGAATGTGGTTTGTTGGGTGGAATGAAGTCGTGGCGATTTCGAACCCGCCACGAGGTTTTGATGAACCACAACCCATGTGGGCTCGACTGAGCCCGCCGCGGAAACGATCAGAAGGTGAAACGACCACCGACTGTCGGAGCAGAGTTGTTGTTGTGGACATAGGGGACGCCGGGCCATGAGGAATGGCGATGGCCCAACCGCCGCTCACGTAGGAATTCGCTACAACGGCTCAAACGGCGCTCGCCCGCTCGCCTCTTGGTGATACTGCCGGCCAGTCTCCTCTCCATGCATCGGGTTCCTTGGCGTTCAGGTACCTGATGCGTACCGGCATGGCCGCAAGCCGGTCGGAAAGGCGACCCTCATCGCGAATCGGCCACCAGTCGTACAAGAAGATCTCAAGAGGGCGCCACATGGAAACCCAGCCGCCGATCGTAAAGCTTTCGCGAACGATCTCACCAAAACGGCTCCCCTTCATTAAACCACCTAGAAAATCGCCCAAGGCAATCGCCGATGCTAGAGCAACGAGACCAATTACAAGACTGGTCCGGCCCACACGGAGCAATTCGCGCAGAGGCCGTCGATATGCCTGAGCGCGTTGACTGAAGAACTCGTGAATCGCGTCGCGGAGAACAGCAGCCTCATCCGGTAACCCAGCTTCCCGGTCGAGATCAACTACCAGAGCCAAAGTTGCATCACGGGGCAGGTCCTTGGCCCAACCCACGATAAACTCCTCAGCTTTGGGGTCTAGGTCCTTGTCGCGAAACGGAGACGGATCGATCGCGTTGAACAACTGCTTCAATTCGCCTACGTGCACCTCGATGACAGTGCACTTGGGAGGAATCGGGTCGCCCGCGGAGGCTTTGTCCTTGGTCCCCGAGACGTTTGTCATCGACCCAGAATACGCCATTGTGAGTGGCTCATGCACGAGTTCCGCGAGCGAAGATGCCAGAGTTGGTGCTGCCCAACGTCAACCCTGGAAACGACTATTGGACAGTTAAAGGACAGGCGAAGTTTTCGACGCTTGTAAACCTGCGACGGCGTAACGAAGTCTGCGTCTGGCGTCTAGTTGATTGTCCGCGAACCCGTGATGAGGATGTCCACGAGTCTTCTGGCGCTTTGCAGCCAGTCAAGACCGGATGCCACGTGGAGGACGCCGATAAAAGCGCAGAGCAGCTCGAATGGCTCGAGATCTCTACGAATGTCGTAGCTCTTGATTGCGCGCTTCACCAACGAATCAATCGCTCCCTGGCTAGTGAGAATCTAGCGGATTCCCGCCTTTGGGATCCTCGACCTGGAGCTTATGACGTGACAGAGAGAAGGACCCGCCTCTCGACCGGACCGGTGCAATTTCGTCGTGGCTAATGATTCATCAACTCACGAATCGCACTATTTGCCATATACAATCGGCTGTCGGAGCCAGCATCATCAGAAAACGGTTGAAACAGTGAGATGTCGCCATTTCTCAGCCTCGGTGAGACGCGCAGCTTCCGCCTGTCGCACCCGCTGTTCTGCATCTGTACCTAGGATCAGCCGGAGCGGTACGTCATCGCTATTTGCCAGTTGTACAATTACGTCGGCGATCTTACGCGGGTCGCCTTCGGAACGTCCTTCAAGGCCTCGCAACAGTTTCAGTATCGAACCGACGGAAGCCTCGTACTCCGGCAGTAGGTCGGGTGGATTCTGACCGGCGCGCCGTGCCCAGTTGGTCCGAATTCCTCCCGGCTCCAGTGTGCAGACCTTGACTCCGAAGGGCGCGACCTCCATCGCGACGGAATCGCTGAAGCCGCCGACGGCCCACTTCGCTGCGTGATATGGAGCATTGCCACCTATTGCGAAACGGCCACCGACCGAAGACACCTGAAGGATGTGACCACTCTTCTGCTTGCGCATTACTGGCACGGCGGCGCGCGTCGTGTACACCACGCCGTAAAAGCATGTGTCCACGACAGCCTGGAAGTCCTCCGCACTCATCTGCTCGAACGGCGCAAACTGTCCATAGCCGGCATTGTTGACCAGGACATCCAGCCGCCCGAAAGTATCGACCGCTAGCTGCACGGCAGCCTTTGCTGCCGCCTCATCACGTACTTCCAGCGTCACGGGCCTCACCCGCTCGCCATACTGCGCCACCAGAGGTGCCAGTTCCTCGGTTCGACGCGCTCCAGCTACGACGTTGTCGGCCGCGGCCAGCGCCGCCTCGGCGATGTCCCGCCCCAATCCATTTCCGCTTCCCGTAATCAACCCAACCTTCGCCATTGCAATATCCTCCTCTACATCAGATGATAAATAACTGAGTGATCGCTCATTTATTTCTTCCAGGAAGATCAGCTACGTATATAGTGTTGAAGACAGATTCGGTTACGTAGGAGTCTCAGTGGCTCGTCCCAAGAGCGAAGACAAGCGCAATGCGATCCTCGACGCCGCGACGCGCGTATTCGCGGAGCGCGGTCTTACTGCTGCCCCAACGTCAGAGATATCGAAACAGGCCGGTGTCGCCGAGGGAACTCTGTTTACGTACTTCAAGACCAAAGATGATTTGATCAATGCCCTTTACCGCGAGATCAAGTTAGAGCTCGCAGACGCGATGATGTCAGGTTTCCCGCGCAGAAAGAGTGTTCGCACCAGGTTGCAACATGTGTGGGACGGGTACGTGAATTGGGGAGTGGCTAATCGCGAGAAGCGCAGGGTCCTGGCCCAGTTGCAGGTCTCGGGAATGCTTTCGAAAGAGTCGATCGAAGCGGGAAGCGCGCCCTTCGTCGAAATGCAGAACACGATCCGCGACGCGATTGGGCGACACATTCTGCGCGCAGACCTTCCGATTGAGTTGATTTCGAAGACGATGGCAGCTTTGGCGGAAGCCACCATGGACCTGATCGTGCTGAGGCCAGCCATGGCAAACAAGTATCGCAATAGTGGATTTGAGATCTATTGGGTCGGGATTGCACGAAAGTAATTCTTTGCACCCTTTAGTTGAGTGAGTAATCAGATGTTAAAAGGAGTGCGATTATGAAATGCAGATTGCTGGGAAAGAGCGGGCTTCGGGTTTCCGAAGCATCTTTGGGCACAATGACCTTCGGCGAGGATTGGGGATGGGGATCCTCGAAGGGCGAAGCGCAAAAAGTCTATGACACCTACCGCGAGGCAGGTGGAAACTTTATTGACACGGCGAATTTCTACACGAACGGCACTAGTGAAACATTCCTTGGAGAGTTCATGCGGGGCCATCGCGAGAGCGTCGTTCTAGCCACGAAGTACTCCAACGCCGCTCCAGGCACTGATCCGAATGCGGCCGGCAATCATCGCAAGAACATGATGCAAGCAGTGGAAGCCAGTTTGAAACGACTGCAAACCGACTACATCGACCTGTACTGGGTACACATCTGGGACGGGATCACACCTGTGGAAGAAGTCATGCGCGGTCTAGACGACGTGGTTCGCCAGGGCAAGGTTCTTTACGTGGGCATCTCGGACGCTCCCGCCTGGTGGGTAGCCCAGGCAAATACTTTGGCGGAGCTTCGAGGCTGGACACAGTTTATCGGGCTGCAGATCGAGTACAGCCTGATTGAGCGGACGGTCGAGCGCGAACTGATTCCCATGGCCAAGGCTTTGAACTTGGGGGTTCTGGCTTTCTCTCCCCTGGCGGGTGGACTTCTAACCGGGAAATATCACGGCGAAGGCAAGGCCGACGGCGGGCGGATGACCAATGAGGGAGTGAAGGCCTTCTTTCCTGAGCGGGAACAACGCGCGGCGCCGATTATATCGGCTGTAAAGCCGGTTTCCGAACAAACCGGTCGCAGCATGGCGCAAGTCGCACTCGCCTGGTTGCGCCATCAATCGGTGCCAATAATCCCGATCATTGGAGCGCGGAAGGTATCTCAACTCCAGGACAATCTCGCCAGTTTGGATCTGGAACTCTCCGCCGAACAATTGAAATCCCTCGATGGAGCAAGCCGAATCGAACCTGGATTCCCTCAGAGTATTTACGACAGAGAAATGGTTCGTGAAATTAGGTATGGCGGCACGTGGGATCGCCTCGCGCTCTAGGAGCGTGTCCGAATAATGAAAGATCGTGGCTCGCACCACAAGCAGTTGTAGTCCAACGCGTCGAGTACCGCAACATATGAAAGCAAAACTGATTACTCGGTCACACTTCTAGGGTTCGATTCCTTGACTCGTCAATTCCAAAATCAAATTACAAAAATCCACTTTTCTGGCGTTGGTCAAAAACTGCGACCGTTCATCGACATGTGAGGCCGAAGAACTTGAGTGCCTATGTGTCTCTCGACAACTACGTTGGGTCTGTGGCATCGGAGGGAGCACCGCACGTTACTTTCATCTCCTGTGCTCTCCTGTGCTCGCATTCTTTGGCAGTCGTCAGCCTTATGCTAGCTTAGGGAATGCCGGCGGGTGAGATGGAATCAAAAAGCGCAACGGACAGCAGATATCGGACCTTGCTTGAAGTGTCCGGCGCCATCGCATCCCAGCCGAACTTGAAGGCTGTCCTGCAGAGCTTGCGCCGTTTATTGTCTAGCGTAGTTGCTTTCGACTCGGTTAGCCTTTCCCTGCTGTCCGACAACGGGAACTCGATTCGGCTCATAGCATTTGAGCGAGGTTCGGAAGCTTATCAAGTTGAAGTCGGTACTGAGGTCCCGCATGTGGGGAGCGCTGTTGGAAGAGCGCTTGACGAACAAAGACCGATATACATTCCCGACCTTCAGGCCGAGCTTTCAAAGATTTCCCAACTGGCGTCGCAAGACAGGCTTGGCACCCCGCACAGCGCGTACATCTTTCCAATCTCGATATCCGGGAAGAAACTTGGGGCTTTGACATTTGGGATCGCGCAGGGAGAAAAATTCAGCCCCGACGACGTGGAACTCATGACCTCCGTTTCATCGCATGTTGGGGTAGCCCTGGGAAGCGCAATTGCCACCGATGCCGCAGAGACGTACCAACGGCAGTTGGCCCGGGAGCGCGATCGGCTCCGGCTGCTGCTCGAGATCAACAATCAGGTTGTAACCCAGTTGCACGTTAATGACCTGTTTCGTTCCGCCTCGGCGTCGATTCGCAAATACTTTGCAAATGACTTCACCGGTTTCTGGCTCATCGATAAACAGTCCAACCAGCTGGAATGCGCAATCCTCGATTTTCCCGGCGGCAAGGGCCTTCTTGCGGACATTCCCGCCCGTGCAGTCACCGACCGGGAAGCTGAGAAGATGCGTACCCGAACCGCTGAGATCTGGTCGGATCAGGATATCGACAAGCTTCGGCCGGAGGTTCTCGAACGACTGAAGGCTGAATCGATCGCTGCGATGGCGGTTGCCCCTCTGGGCACCTCGAATGGACCGCTTGGGCTTATGTCCATGGGGAGCAAGCGGCCCAACAACTTTGGACAAGAAGACCTCGACATTTTGTCCCAAATCAGCGCGCAGATTTCCCTCGCGTTGGACAATGCGCTCGCGTATGGACGACTCAGCGCCTCGAGAAATCGCCTGGAAGACGAGCGCTTGTATCTCGAATCCGAAATCCGCGCGGAATACAACTTCGAGGATATCGTGGGCAAGAGCCCCGCTCTGCGCAAAGTCCTTGACCAGATCGAGATTGTCGCCCCAACGGGATCTACTGTCTTGCTACACGGCGAGACGGGCACCGGCAAAGAACTGGTTGCGCGCGCACTCCATAGCCTTAGTCCAAGACGAGACCGAACGTTTGTCAGGCTCAATTGTGCTGCAATTCCGTCCGGGCTGGTCGAAAGCGAGCTCTTCGGACACGAGAAAGGTGCATTCACTGGCGCTTTGATGCAGAAGCGCGGGCGTTTGGAGCTTGCAGATCGCGGGACTTTGTTCCTGGATGAAATCGGCGACATTAGTCTGGAGTTGCAGCCGAAGCTGCTCCGCGCGTTGCAGGAACAGGAGTTCGAACGGCTGGGCAGCAACAAGACCATTCATGTGGACGTCCGCCTTATCGCGGCGACGCATAGAGATCTGTCGTTGATGATCCGCAACAATCAATTCCGTGAGGATCTGTTTTACCGGCTCAACGTTTTTCCGATTGAGATACCGCCACTTCGTGAACGACGCGAGGACATCCCACTGCTCGTTCACTATTTTGTTTCGCGGTTGTCGCCTCGGATGCAGAAGCGCATCAAGTCAATCCCCAAGCCCGCAATGGATGCACTGAGCAGCGCGGCATGGCCCGGTAACGTCCGAGAATTGGAGAACTTCGTTGAGCGCGCCGTCATCTTGACACAGGGGGATGAGTTGAATGTTCCCCTCGCTGAACTCAACAAGTCATCCGTCCGAAATGCCGCTCCCGTATCGACGTTCCAACAAGCGGAGCGCCAAGCGATCATTGATGCGCTGAAGGCCGCATCGGGAAGAGTCTCCGGTGCAGGAGCGGCGGCGGAACGTCTCGGGCTGAAGCGCACAACCCTGCAAAACAAAATGCGGCGACTGAACATCACAAAGGCTGACTACTGAGACCGACGCGCTCGCCAGCATCGAGGGCCCGAGATGGGGACCGACCTTCATTTTCGGACCGGTCTCCAACCTGCCCACATTCGGGCACCGCCCGCAATAGGGCATGACCGCGAGCAGCGTCACGTTTTGATCCGCTTGTACTCGCAACAACTTACGTCCAACTTTTATTGGCATGCTGCCTGCGCTGTCTTATGCGGCGGGGCCATGAAGGACTCGCCGATGGAGGCCGTATCTCCGCAGCGGACGACGGACAAAGAGCGTCATGATGGATGGCTCTCGGTGTTCACGTATCATCTTATTATTACTGATCGCCGTGGTTCCGCTTGGCGGCTGTTTGTCCCGATCACGCCCAGTTGCTCTTCGTACGAGCACAGCGCAGCTTCAAACAGCGACCGGGAAGGACCTAGTTGAGCGCATCAACGCCGCGGCCACCGAGATCCAGACGTTAAAGGCTACGGTCGGCATAACGGCTTCCGTCGGCGGCAGCAAACTCGGCAAGATCACGGAATATCAGGAGATCCGTGGCTACATCCTGGTGCGCAAACCGTCCTCGCTGCGGATAATCGGACTCTTCCCCATCCTGCAGAGCCACCTGTTCGACATGGTGAGTAGCGGCCAGGAGTTCAAACTGTGGATTCCATCTAAGAATCAGTTCATTGTGGGCGACAACGAGGAAGCAAGACCATCCATAGAGCCTCTGGGAAGTCTTCGGCCGCAGGTGATCTACGACGCTCTGGTTCCGCAGGCGGTAGACCTTCAGAGCGAACTGGCTGTGCTGGAAGCGAGCGAGCACGAAGTGATCGATCATAGAACGCAGAAAGCGACGCTCCAGCCTGACTACTCGCTTAACGTGATTCAACAGAACGGCAGCGAGTGGTATCTATCGCGCAAGGTCGTGTTTGACCGAACCGATCTGCGGCCACGCCAGCAGCTCTTGTATGACGAACACGCGTCCATCGTCACCGACGTTCACTACGACGAATATAGGGAATTCAACGGCGTGCTTTTCGCAACGAATATACGGATCTGGCGGCCCCAGGAGGAATACTCCATCAAGCTTAGAGTAACGAAGCTGACCATCAATGGACCCGTTTTGGATGATCAATTCGTGCTGGACCTCCCATCGGGCGCAGGCTTGGCGTCGCGATAGCTTTCACTCTAAAACCGGAGCGCTGCCAATGGGAGGACATCATGGAATACGCCACCCTCGGCAATACGGGTCTCCTGGTTTCGAACCTCTGTTTCGGAACCTGACGATCGGGGATGGCAGAGGACTCTCCAAGGCCATCAGCACCGTTGACCAGGCCGGGGCCGATGACCTGGTCAAGACCTCGATTGACGGTGGCATCAACTTCTTTGATACGGCGGGCAATTACACCTAGCGATCATGTCAGCGGTGCGTCGTAAGAAAACTCATTACCTCTAGAAGGAGAAACCCATGTCCGAGCTGTCGCACATCGATCCCGGGAGCACCGCGCCGCTGGTGATGGATTATCAAGTCGATAACCTCACCACGTTCATGACGGCTGCGCAGTCCGCCGATGCGATCGCGTGCGTGCCTGATCTGATCGCCACGGCACGAGACGCGGGCATGACGGTGATCCATGTCGTTGTCGCATTCCGGCCCGGTCATCCCGAGGTCAGCCCCCGCAACCCCGACTTCAGTGCGGTGAAGGCAAACGGAATGATGGTGGCCGGGAACGAAGGCGCCGCGATCCATCCGGCCGCAGCGGCACGAGAGGGGGAACCGATCGTGGTCAAGCACCGCGTCAGTCCGTTCGTTGGCACCGACCTGGAGACGCTGCTGCGCGCCAAAGGCATCGACACGCTGGTGCTCGCCGGTGTCCACACCAGCGGCGTCGTGCTGTCGACTGTTCGCCAGGCCGTCGATCTGGATTATGGGTTGGTCGTCGTCCGCGATTGCTGCGCCGACCCAGATGCAGAGGTGCATACGATGCTGCTCGACATCGTCATCGCGAAGCAGGCGGTCGTCGTCACCACGGCGGAGCTCGCCAGCGCCCTGCCTGGCAGGTCTTCATGAACGAACGCGAGCGATAGACCCGGAGAAGCGTTACCACTCCGTCCCCCAATCCCTTTGCTCGGCGCTTTGATCCTCGCGCTCTGGGTCCGCTTCGTACCCAGCGGCGGTCCGCCCCAACACCGTGAGCGTCCGCGGCCACAACAGCGCGCTCGCCTTGGCGTCGCTCCGATACTTGGCGGCTTCGTCCTCTCCTGCCCGCCGCCATCGGTCGGCATCCGTGTCGTTATGCCCCGCCGTTTGAACGGTTGAACAGGCCAAATCGCGAAACCAAATGAATGTAGTCCGGCACGCCTCTCGCTCACATGGCTCTTGGCAAAGCCTGTAGTAACCTCGGTCATCATTGGCGCGAAAAACCTCGACCAGCGTTTATGACACTCTCGCCGCGGTCGATCTCCCATTGACCCCAGGCGAACTTAGGCACTTGGATGAGGTCGGCACTCTTCCCCGTGAGTATCCAGGTGGGTGCTGCCGTTTCAGGGCGCCGACCGTCTGGAGCTACTTGATCGCTGGGTGCGTTTTAGCGAGGCGAGAAAAACAGTATTGATCCTGCAAAACTTCTCCCCACTGCCCGCGTCCAAGTATTCACTCGATATGATGTCCAGGAGCGCCGGCTTCCCGCAAATCGCATGCTGGCCCTGTTCGGAGTCGGTTGAGCCTGACGAAGTAGCACACCGGTGTCGAGGTTGAACTGGGCCGTGTTCTGGTGGCGCTCCCCGCTTCCCGGCTTTGCCCACATTCAGGCACCGCCCGCAATAGGGCATGACACCGACTCCTCTCCCGCCAAAAGATCCTGCGCCTCCCGCAAGTTAGAACACCAACTGCGATGGCATTCCGGCTGCACTATCTCTTGCTGCGGATTGAGAAAGACTCGCTGACGGAGATTATCGATGTTGCGTGTCGAATACCACGATATTGGGGAAACTGTGACCATGCGATTGGAAGGCCGATTCGTCGGGGAATTCGCAAAGGATGCAAGGGATCTGGTGACGCGCTGCAAGATTCCGCTGCGACTTGTTGTGAATTTATCGGAGGTGACATTCGTCGATCTGATGGGTGAGGAAGTACTGTTGTGGTTAGCGCGAATCGGAGGGGAGTTTGTTGCTGAGAACTGTTATCCCCTTCATGTCTGCGAACGCCTGCATTTGCCGATGGCGCCGAAATGCGCTGGGGCTCTCCCCCGGGCGATGTGACGCGTTCGCAGACGTTTTTGGACCTTCGCGATCTGGCGATGCAGACCCGCAACGAAAGGGAGCGAAGTGCCATGCGAACACAAGGAAACCAAAGAGCAACGCGAAAGGACCGGAGTTTGGGCGGGCTGGGCAGTAGTCTGAGGTCCACCGGGTTATCAGAACAATCGCTATCGAAACGATCCGCAATGGCCGGAAACCACGACCCACTGTACTTATTTGCTTGCCATCTGGAGTGGCACCACTGGAGACAACTTGGAGCTGATCAGGCACTCGTTGCCGTATTGGACGATTCCGATCAGAGGATCCGCGTGATCGCAGAGATGTTGCTTCACCGCAGTTCGGCCCGTCCGCAGAGGAAAATTCGTACGTTTATTCAAAGTAAGAGGCCCGTCATGGAATGGTTTCATTCGACTGAGCGACAACAGCCGGAACAACGCAAGGGCGGCATAGCCTCCAGCCATGAGATCCAATCGACTTTTGCTGAACAACGCGACTATCTGTACTGGATCGCGCTGCTCATTACGGGAGACCATGCGCTCGCGGACCCGGCGGTTGTAAACGCGAGCGCTCTGTCCGCGAACTACAGCAGTGTATTTCACGACTGGCTCATCGGGTGGGCGACCTACGGAACCGTCCGGGCGGCGGTGAGAGAGGTCCACGATCTCATTTCCGCGTCGGTGAGGCACTATGTGGATTCATCCTCGGAATACTCTGATGATGACGTGCTTTCCGACGATCAGATCATGTCGCTTCGGAATGTCGATCCGCAAGAGATTATTGCTGCGCTCGACCCTTTGGCCCGTTCCGCATTAGTGCTGCGGGGAATACAACATGCCTCGATTGCCGATTGCGCGCTGCTGCTGGACGTGTCCCGCGGAATTGTAGCCGGGGCCTACTCCCAGGCGCTGCGATGGAACGGTGAACACGTAGGTGCTCACGCGGCGCCGAATCAAGAGCAGATGCATTCCGGAGTTTGATTTACACACGGGCAAAAGAGCAGGTAGCGCCCTCGGAAACAGAGAAAACGATGCAGACGATGAGAATAAGAATGTACCACGGAAACAAACTAACGTTAGAGAGACCTAGTTCCGAGAGTGTCGGCCTGTCAAGCGGAAGAGGCCTCGGCATAGACAGATTAGGCACGTTGATGCTGCTAGTCCTCGCGACGACTGCATCCTGGGCGCAGGTGGTCTCACCGAATCTCGGAAGCGTTCCCAGCGGCCCCGCCACCAGCGAAGTTATACGGCTGACGCTTAGCGAAGCCATCACCCGGGCTATGCGCTATAACTTGGGCGTAATCGAAAGCAACGAGAACACCAGGTCCGCCCGCGGTCAACGACTGATCGCATTAAGCAATCTCCTCCCGCAAGTAAGTGCAGGAATCAATGAGAACGTCGACCAGGTAAATTTCACAGCCCTGGGCCTTGGCGCCGTCAAGATACGCGGCATCCCTGCCGTTGCCGGTCCGTTCGGGTACAGTACGGCGAGTGCAAGCCTTAGCCAGACGCTGTTCAGCTACGAATCGATTCAGCGTTTCCGTGCTGCGCGCACCGCCGAACAGGCCGCCCAGCTCAGTTACAAAGACACGCTCGATATGATTACGCTGACCGTGGGCAATGCCTATCTGCAAGTTATCGAAGCCCGCTCCCGCATTCAAGCCGAAGAAGCGCAAGTGCAGAATGCGAAGGCTCTCTATGATCAGGCGGTGGACGAATTCCAGGCCGGCACCAGTCCACGAATCGACGTGACTCGGACGGAAGTCCAGCTTCATACCGAACAGTACAATCTGAGCGTTGTACGTAACAACTTCGAGGTTGCAAAACTCTCCCTCGGCCGCGCCATCGGCTTGCCTCTTGGCCAAGCGTTCGAGATTGCCGACCAACTTCCGTATGCGGACCTCAACCCGTCCACCGTCGAAGACGCACTCAAGACCGCCTACAATTCGCGCAGCGATTTCCGCTTGGCTCTAGGCTCGGCGAAATCAGCCGAGCAGGCACTGTCGGCGGCCAAAGGCCAGCGCTATCCGGTGGTAGCGGTGAATGGCGATTACGGCGACCAAGGACCAACGTTCGGCCAATCCCACGGAATTTTCAGTTTCCAGGCAGGAGTCAACCTACCGATCTTCACCGGCGGCCGCATCAAGGGCGACATCACCCAAGCGGAAGCGGCTCTGCGCCAGAGGAAGGCAGAAGCAGAAAACATCCGTGGACAGATTGATTACGATGTTCGCACTGCATTTCTCAATCTGAATGCCGCCAAAGAGCAAGTTGATGTCGCTCATCAGAATGTGGACTTGGCCAACGACAACCTAGCTCGTTCCGAGGAGCGCTTTGCCGCAGGCGTCACTGATAGCGTCGAGGTAGTGCAGTCCGAACAATCCCTGGCCAGCGCAAACGACCAATACATCACCAGCCTGCATAGCCACAATTTCGCCAAACTGGCGCTCGCTCGTGCGCTCGGTGTTGCACGAACCGATTTCAGCCAATACCTCGGAGGACGCTAGATGTCTGGACAAGAGACGGAGTTGGACGAAACGTCCGCTCCGGTTGCAACAGTGAAACTAGAACTGCCCGCCGACAACCAAACGAAGCAGGGCCCGCGCCGGATTTTTCGCGAGCATCCACGGGGAGGCCGCGCGGCGGCGGTGCTGCTACTCGCCGTCGTGATCATAGGCGGAGGCCTCTTCGTGAGGAATAGCCTCGCGTGGGAGTCGACGGACGACGCACAAGTGAATGGCCACATCATGCCCTTGAGCGCTCGAATTAACGGATACGTGCTCGAAGTTCCGGTCATTGAAGGACAGCTTGTCCACGTTGGCGATTTGCTCGTGACCATCGATCCTAAGGACTACAAGATCGCGGTGGAACAGGCTCAGGCAACGCTCGCGGACGCGCAGGCCAGTGCCACAAGTTCTCGCTTCAACGTACCCATCACCTCCGTTACCTCCAAGAGTACCCTCGATTCCGCACAGACTGCCGTAGTAAACGCAGAGGCCGGACTCCAGGCTGCCGAGCAAAATTCCGAGTCTGCGAAGGCGATCCTGGAACAGGCCGAGGCCAATGCTGCGAAGAGCGACGCGGATTTGGTGCGCTACGAGCAACTGGTCGCCAAAGAAGACATTTCGCATCAGCAGTACGATCAGGCAGTAGCTGCGGCCAAAGCAAATCGATCCGGTGTGGTGTCGGCCAGAGCGGGAGTGCAGGCGGCTGAGCAAGCAGTACGCCAGGCACAAGGGAAGCTCTTGCAGGCGAGGGCAGATTTACGGAGCGCCGAGACCGCACCGCAGCAAATTTCGATGACGCGCGCCAAGGCAGACGCAGCCGATGCCCAGGCGCGAGAACGCAAGGCCCAGCTCGATCAAGCGGAACTGAACCTCAGCTATACGGTCGTTCGTTCTCCAGTCACAGGAATTATCGGCAAGAAGACAGTCGAGGTGGGCCAGAACGTCGGCATCGGACAGGAACTGGTAGAAGTGGTGCCGCTTGACGATGTCTGGGTGACGGCCAACTTCAAGGAAACGCAACTTGCCCACATGCGGCCCGGCCAACCGGTAGAAATCAAGGTGGACGCCTATGGCCGCACCTGGAAAGCGCATTTAACCAATCTCGGAGCCGGCGCAGGCTCGGTGTTCAGTCTGCTGCCTCCTGAGAACGCAACCGGAAACTACGTAAAAGTTGTGCAGCGGGTGCCGGTGCGTATTGATTTTGATCGTACTACCGACCGCAATCTGGGATCGGACTTCAATGCGGAAGGACTGCTGAAACCGGGCTTGTCCGTTGAGCCCGAGGTGAGGGTGCGATGAGCGAGGTTGGATCTGATGCAGCCACGGAAGAACTGTGGCAGCCCAAAGTCAATCCCTGGATCATTGCGGGTGCGGTTTCTCTGGCCGCGTTCATGGAGGTGCTCGATACTAGCATCGCCAATGTGGCTCTGCCACACATCGCTGGCGGTCTGGCGGCCAGCAATGATGAGAGCACTTGGGTGCTGACCAGCTATTTAGTCTCCAATGCAATTGTACTGCCGCTAAGCGGATGGCTGGTCGCATCGCTCGGTCGGAAACGCTTTTTTTTGATCTGCATTATGTTTTTTACAATCAGTTCCTTTCTCTGCGGGATCGCACCGACCCTTGGGTTTCTACTCTTGTTTCGAGTCATGCAAGGCGCGTTCGGAGGAGGCCTGCAGCCGATGGCGCAGTCCATCCTGGGTGATAGCTTTTCTCCTGCGAAGCGAGAACTGGCCTTTTCGATGTACGGGATTACGACCATCTGCGCTCCTGCCATCGGTCCAACGCTGGGAGGCTGGATCACAGACAACTACTCGTGGCGGTGGATTTTCTACATCAATGTTCCAGTGGGAATTGTGGCCCTCCTGCTGGTCTCTCAGCTTGTCGAAGATCCCCCGTACATAGCCCGTCTGAAGGCCCGTCTCTCGGGCTTCGACCTCATCGGATTTTCTCTCCTGACCGTAGGCGTAGGTGCGCTACAGATCGTCCTCGACAAGGGACAGGAAGATGATTGGTTCGGATCTCATTTCATTACGACCTTGGTCGTGATTGCTGTCGCTGGGCTGGTTTCGCTTGTCATTTGGGAATGGTTTCAGAAACAGCCGATCGTGGATGTGCGTTTGTTCAAGAACTTCAACGTCGCGACCACCAATCTAATGTTCCTGATGCTAGGAGCCGCTTTATTCAGTTCCACAGTGCTCATGCCGCAACTCCTGCAAACCCTGATAGGATACACGGCACAAAAGGCCGGGATGGTACTTTCCGCCGGCGCTCTGGTAGTGCTGGTCGTGCTCCCCATGGTGGGCAGACTCACGACCCGATTTCAGGCGCGTCACATCATAGCTTTCGGTTGGATAGGTCTGGCGGTGGCCATGTACATATCGAGCAAGCAGGTTGATCTGCTGATCAGTTTCCGCTCAGCCACTCTATTACGTGTGTGGCAGTACATCCCCGTGGCCTTTCTATTTGTCCCCCTCACGCTTGCCGGATATGTCGGGCTGGCCCCGGAAAAAACCAATGCTGCCGCTGGGCTCATGAATTTCTTTCGCAACATGGGACAGAGCGTTGGGACGTCTGCGGTCACGACCCTGATTGCTCGACGCAGTCAGTATCATCAATCTGTCTTGGCGGAATACACAGCTTCTGGCCGGTTTCACGCCTCTGTTACAGCTCTTACCACGCGCCTGATGCGCGCCGGGGTAAGTGCGCATACTGCTCAACAACAGGCAGTGGGGCGACTGTACGCTCTCGTTCAGTCCCAGGCTGCTGTTCTCTCGTATGTCGATATGTACTGGCTGCTGGCAATGGCCTCGGTGATTATGTTTGTCGCCTCATTCCTGCTGAAGCGAAATGAACCGGGCAAAGGTGCGAAGGTCTCGGTTCACTAAGCCAGCACGAAAACTGCGCAGCTTAGGCTTTGGATCAGCGCATGGCATTTGGTGAAAGAGTGCGACCCTCCCGCGCCATTTGTCATCTTCCTTGTTGAAGAAAGCTCGTGACGGAGTTTCGAGAGTCGCACAGGCTAGGGGGTATATGAACTCAGGACCGCAGCTCGCGCTGGCAACGGATGCTCAGCGACTCGGAGCGCTGTTTCGCATCTTCGAGGCGTTCTCCGCTTGTGGAGAGCCGGATGAGCTGGCACGAGTTCTTGCTGACCAGTTGCGCGACCTCATCAGTTTCGACCACCTCGACGCTTTCATCTTTAAGGAAAATTCTAACGAAATCGAATGGCAAGGGTGGGGAACGGAGGCGATCGCTTTACCCGATCTTCCGGTAGAGGAGACATCAAATTGGCACGTTTTCCGTACCCAGGAACCCCTACACGTCGCCGACTGGAACGCGGATGGCAACTTCCCGCAGTTGAAACGGCTTCTGGAAAATGCGGGTCAGAAGATCGGTTCTGTCATTCGCGTGCCATTGACCACACCGCACCGGCGGTTAGGTACGTTGGGTATCGCCAGTCGTGATCGCAATGCCTACGGTCCGGAGGACGTCTGCTTCTTGCAGTTGCTTTCGCGTGGTGTTGCCCTGGCCCTCGATGATGTTCTTAATCTGCGGAAATCTCAAGCGGCGCGATTGAAACTGGAGCGTCAAAATACTCGGCTCAAACTGCTCCTTACGATGACGAACCGGATTACCTCCAACCTCGATCTAACCGACCTATTGCGTACAGTCTCAGGGAGCGTTCGACACGTCATGGAGTCCGATCTCGTAGCCATTAGCTTGTTGGAGTCGGAGAGCGGACAATTTCGGCTTTGCGCGCTTGATTTCCCGGACGGTAAGGGGTTCGTGCATGAGGAACTGGTCACTACTCATGACGGAGTTACTAGGAGAGCTTTTGAAACACTCAAGCCGGTGATTGTGAACCAGTTTGACCCGGCGGAGTTTGGTCCCGAGGCGTCTAAAATCGTCATCGGTGAAGGACTGAAAACTTTCTGCATTATTCCGCTGGTCAATCGCGGACGTGCTCTTGGTGTACTCTGTCTCGCCCGGAAGAAAGAAAACTCTTTCAGCGAGCACGATTCGGATTTTCTTACTGAGGTAGCAGGCCAAGTCGCAATCGCCATTGAAAATGCACTTGCCTACCGCGAGATCTCTGAACTGAAAGACAAACTTGCCCAGGAAAAGCTGTATCTCGAAGAAGAGATTCGTAGCGAACTTAATTTTGAGCACATCATTGGAAGCAGCTCAGCCCTGAAGAAGGTTTTGGAATTGGTGGAGACGGTCGCATCCAGCGATTCTACTGTGCTGCTGCTGGGCGATACGGGTACGGGAAAGGAGTTGATCGCCCGCGCTATTCACGACCACAGCCGGCGTAAGGACCGCACCTTTGTCAAACTCAATTGCGCTGCCATTCCGACCGGTCTGCTCGAAAGCGAATTGTTTGGGCATGAAAAGGGGGCGTTCACCGGCGCCATCAGCCAGAAGATCGGACGGCTGGAACTCGCCCATCAGGGCACACTATTTCTGGATGAAGTGGGCGACATCCCGATTGAGACCCAGCCAAAGCTGCTGCGTGCTCTGCAGGAGCGGGAATTCGAGCGCTTGGGTAGCACTCAAACGAGGAAAGTAAGCGTGCGACTGGTTGCGGCAACCAACCGCGACTTGGAAAAGATGATCGCGGCGCGCGAATTTCGGAGCGATCTCTACTACCGCTTAAATGTATTCCCCATTCGCATCCCTCCGTTGCGGGAACGGAGAGGAGATATCCCCTTATTGGTTCGCTTCTTTGTCCATAAGCTCGCAGGGCGAATGCAAAAACACATCGAAACGATTCCGGCCGCCGCGATGAAAACCTTGACGAATTGGGAGTGGCCGGGAAACATTCGGGAACTGGAGAATTTCATCGAGCGTGCCGTGATCCTGACGCGTGGGAAGACGCTCGAGGTACCGATCTCCGAATTGAGCGAATCGGTCGTGGAGTCCCACGCGCCGAACGACAACGGCATGCAGGACGAGATTTCCCGCATTGTAAGACAAACGATCAGCGAAATCAGCAAGGGAAACTCGAGAAGCGAAGCCAAAGAGCATGACGAATCGGAGCGGCAGGAGATCATGCGTGTTCTGCGTGAGACAAAGGGTCGGGTTGGAGGCGCAGACGGCGCTGCGGTGCGGATGGCAATCAATCGGACTACACTGGTTTCTCGTATCAAAAAGCTCGGCATTAATCCCAGACTGTTTTTCTGACTCCACCTTTACCATCGATTCCACCTATTCCTTGAACGTGTCCCTCCATCTTGCATTTCTCCCTTAAGGAGGGAGGCAGATATTCATCCCGACTGTTCAGCGACTCAGGCGCGTTGAACTCCCGCCGCTACGTTCTGACCAAGACCGCTTGACCTGCAATTCTCGCTGTTGAGAGCCGCTTCGTCAGTCTTGACACCGCAACACCCAGGTTTCCCGCACAGCTTTGGAATGCAGGGAGCTTACCGCTCCCAAAGTTTGGTATACGAATTGCCTCTCCATCAGGGGCAAAGAGGAGCGGCATGTTGAAGATTTCTGTCATTGATAGCCGGACGGAGCTCCGGTTGGTTCTTGAAGGTAAGCTAATCGCCCCCTGGGTTGCGGAGCTGAGGACAGCATGGAAGAGCGTCAACGCGGAGATTGGGGGGCGTGTTTTAGTGATTGACATGGGAAATGTAGCCATCATCAGCCAGGAGGGAGAGAATGCCCTCTTGGAATTGATGAATGCAGGAGCAAAGTTTCGTTGCAGTGGCGTGGTCACCAAACACATGATCAAAGAGCTCAGGCGGAGGAGCAAGAGGGACGCGAGCAAACCGGTCCGCGAAGAACATTCCTGTGTGCTAGACGACCAAGGACAAAAATGAAATTGCTATGCACAAATCGGAGACTTTCTGGTTTGACAGGTAGCCTCGTTTGTCCTTCGTCAGGCTCTACACTTATGCCAGCCGCTGGTTTGGCCCGCGCCTTGCGTTCTCAGGTCCGCACGGAGAGGAAACCAGCGAACGGAGTGAGTCGAAGTCTTCGAGCTGTATTTTTTGTCCCTGTGCGGGTTTCTCCTCCGGATCCTCGCGATGTGGCGTTATGCCGAGCACTGTCGAAGCTAAATCGACAGCTACAACATTTGTCATGCACCGATAATTTCATCTTTGAAATCCTCCTTGCATTTCAACCACTTGTGTAGATCAGATTCTCCGTGAGCTTTGGCCCGAGGCTTGCACTTCCGCTCGTAGGTGGGAAGCCCTACCCCTTCCACCGGAGATACAGACCGCATGCACAAGCTCAACGGACCTATTTCGACCAAGGTCTTGTCATTCACACTTCTCGCTGTGTTTTCCTCAGCGATGGTGGGGTGCGGGAGAACCCAAGCAGCACCTCCCGAAGTAAGGGTTACCCCGTCGTCCAACAAGATGTCCCCGTGTACAGCGAATGGGTCGCGACATTGGACGGTTACGTCAATGCCCAAGTGCGACCCCAGGTTTCAAGCTACGTAATCAGGTAAAACTACAGAGAAGGCTCGCGAGGCGGGGGATTGGACTGGCTTCGGCTGGAGACTCGACATGATAAGAACGATGACCCGAGTGGAGCGGAGACCCGTGCTTGCATTATTCTTTGTCCACGCGATGGAGTTCATCCTGTACCGGCCGTCTTGAGCGCGGTGGACCAACACAGCAGGTCATGTAGACAAGTCAAAGGAGTGAGAATCGTCATGGCGACAGAAAAAGTCCGTGTTGGCATCATTGGAGCAAGTATGCGCAACGGCTGGGGGCGCGATGCCCACATTCCGGCATTGAGCGCGCTTCCTGAGTTCGAAATCACGGCAGTTTGCACGAGCCGCCAGGAAACCGCAGACGAAACGGCCAAGTATTTCGGAGTTCCCCACGCTTTTGCGGACCCTTACAAAATGGTTCAGCATCCCGACGTGGACCTCGT
>Ga0307474_10000223_pt1 | contig 41425 bp, 36 predicted proteins | sample atmos_gasesECM1C_2_FD_203312 | JGI IMG/M metagenome (GOLD analysis project Ga0307474, IMG submission 203312) | Hardwood forest soil microbial communities from Morgan-Monroe State Forest, Indiana, United States - atmos_gasesECM1C_05 | ecosystem: Environmental > Terrestrial > Soil > Temperate... | reverse complement strand
TTCATAGATGTCATACTTAAATATGTTTCGTAGAAAACCAGCTATCACCAGTTCAGATTGGCATTTCACCACTTTCCAAAACTCTTCGGAGAATTTTGCAACATTCAACCGTTCGATCCATTATAATCTGGTCTTGGAAAGATCAACTGGCTTCGGGTCTAATAATAGTAACTATCCCATAATTATTATTTTGTAAATAAATCACTTATTTCATAATTAATTTAATTTTTATTTATAAGGAATTTATTCTATTTTTTTTATTAAAAAAAATACTTTAAAAATTATAAATTTTATTATACAAATAATTTAGTCGCTTTCGCTAAGGCTAATTAACCTTGCTACTATTATTAACTTACTGACCCATTATGCAAAAGGTACGTTGTCATTTTTTATTTTAAAAACTTCAACTGCTTATAGAATTACTAATTCAAGACTATTTCATTTCGTTATACAACGAACTATTTCAACTTTTCCTTTACAGTACTTTTCACTATCGCTAAATTTATTATACTTAGCCTTAGAGGATGGTCCCCCTATATTCCAACAAGTTTTCTCTCATTGTACTTATTAAAAAAAACAAAAATATTTTTCTATTTTACAGGACTGAATACCTTCTTTGGAAATTATTTTAAATAATTTTTATAAATAATAATTATAATTAATGATATTCCAACTTCATTCTTTATAACTAATATTTTTTAATTCAAATATTATATTTTTTAGGCTAATCCAATTTCACTCACCATTACTTTTGGAGTCTCGGTTGATTTCCTTTCCTTTCCTTAATACAATGTTTTGCTTCAGGAAGTATCAATATTTAAGGTTTCCCTTAGGATCGCCATAATTTGTTTACTTTTAATATAAATATTTATAAGTTTATGGCTTTTGGTTTTTACCTCCTTTTTAATAAATTTGCTAGTTATCCTTAATAATTCCTTTAAATTACTTTGATGTTTGTACTAAATTGTCATCTATACTTTTATTAATTATATTTAATTTAAAACTATCTATAGTTTTATAAAATAATTAAACATTCTAAGAAATAAACTAAAAAATTAATATAAAGAAAAATTTAAAAAATTAATATAAATAAATATTTTATATATTTTAATAGCTGAGAAAAGGAATTGAACCTTTATTTTACCATCATGAATAGTAAGTTTTAACCATTTAAACTATTTCAGCTTAATTAATTAAAGAATTTTTTATTTTAAAATTTTAAAATGAATTAGAAAGAAAATATATCTACAAGACTAATTAAGTTCATATATTTTATAAAATATGACAAATTCAATTATTTTTAATAAAATATAACTGATATAATCTAAATATTAATAAGTCTAAGTATAAGAATTAAAGATTTCACATTTAATAAATAAAAATAATTAAATATTTAATTAACTTATTAATAGTTAATAAATATTAATTAAATTAAAAAAGTATTTGATATGATTATATTTATTGTTTAAATGAATATTTTTCTATTTTTTTATCTAAAGATTTTTCTATCTTTTTTATATACAATTTCATTTATAAAATTAAACTTTTAATTTAAGTTTTTTTTATAGACCTAGAACTTTGACTTAAAATCTAATATAAAAATTTATATTAAATTTTACAAGTTTAAATATCTTAATTCATTTTTAATTTTTTAAAAATCATTATAAAATTAAATAATTAAGGGTAAAATCAGAGATTTGAACTCTGAACAGCGTCGCCACAAGACGTTATTTTGCCAATTAAACTAATTCTACCTTATTTATTATTAAATATTTATTTATATTCAATTAATTTAATTAAATTATTAATAAATTTAATAAAGTTAAATTATTTTATTAAATAAAAAAAATCATTAAATAATAAAATTTAACAATTATTATTTATTTTTATTGATTTTAATCTATATATTCTTTTATAAAATTTATTTAATAAATAAATAAAAAGGGGGGTAAATAAAACAAAATTAACTAAATAAAATTAGTCTTTATGATAAACAAAAATTTTTGTTTTTTAATAAAAATATAATTTATATAAATAAAAATTTTATAAATTAAAATTAATATTTAATTTTTATCTGTAGCTAAATCCATTAAAGTATTTTCTGCCATACCAATTAAAGGAACAATTATTAAGAATCAAGAAAAATAAAATGCTGTAGCAAATTGTCCTACTTCTACGAAAGGACTTTCAGGATGTTGAGATCCAATTCACATTAATATAACAAAATTTACAATAAAGAATCATAAAGCTAATTTCATAGCTGGTCTAAATTGACTACCTCTTATTCTAGATAAATCAGTTAAAGGTAATATTAATAAAATTAATAATGAACCGAACATAGCTATAACTCCTAATAATTTATTAGGTATAGATCTTAATATAGCATAAAATGGTAATAGATCAAATAATATATATTATTTAGGATTTATTTTGTAAAGCATATCTTTATGCATATACTTAAATATATGGTTTCTTACTGAGATAATACTTTCTTCTCAAATATAAATTCTATAGCCTTTTTTATGGTTATGAATAGAGCATTTTACAAGAAAGTCAGGTTTAAATAAATTTTCTAAAGTATTTTTTAATACAATTACTTCTTCATATGAAAAATTATATGTACTTAAATGTAAACCTTTATTTTGAAGAGAACCATCATCCATAATTCAATAAGCTAGCCCTCTAGGAGTTAATAATTGGTTTATATTCAAAGGTACAATTTTGTTATTATGTATATTATAAAATAAATATCTATAATAAGTAAAACAAGGTAAAGTTAATGTAGAAAAAGAAATTGAACTATAAGTATTTTTAGTTCTTTTATCTACGAAAGATCTTGATTTAGCTTTTTTTAAATATTCTTTAGATAAAAAAGGTTTAAATAAATCAAATATGTGAGAAAAATAATTTAAATGATGTTCTCTTAAACTACTTTGACCATAAATAAATCTACTATTACCAAATCTACATTGTAAATGACCATCTCCTAATAATAAACCAATTAGTATCTCACTTAATGGACTATCAATACTTAATTTTGATCTGTCGACTTTAGTTAATCTTTTGTTAACAGAAGTCGTGTAATTTTTTTTACATATTAAACTTACAGAAGTTATCAGATCAAATTTTATATAAATATATATACCCATAGATTTTCAAATATGGCTGGACTATATCTTCATCCTTTAATTATTAAATCTAAAGGAGCTTCACGTATAGTCTCTGAGGATCCTACTAAAAATTACAAATATTTTTTTATACTTATTGTTTAATTGTCAAAGAAAATTAAAAACAACGATAAAGGGTAATGTAAACAAAACAAATAGATTATAAAATTTTAAAACAAACTAATAACTAAAACAAAAATTTTTATACTTTGTCTTGTTTACTCTTTTATTCAATTGGGAAAATTTAAAAAAAGAAAAGGGGGTAAAAATTATTAAAATAAAAACGACGAAAAAAGAAGAAGTTATGAATTCAATTTGTAGCTAAATCATCAAATATTACAGTATTTCTATAATAGCAAGTAATAAGTCATTAATTCAATTTGTAGCTAAATCTTCCTTTTTAAAATAAGATATTAATTCCATCATTTCTTCTTCAGTTATCGAATATTCAGCCATTTCTTTACCATATAGGCTACAGAACTCAAATAATTTTAATTCCTCAATAGAACATACATTAAAATCTACATCAGGCATGATAAATTCAACAGTTCTAAACTTACTTTCAAAAGGTGGCATGATTCATATATCTGGATCCTTTATCATTTCATCCCAATCAGCTGTACTAAATCTATCATAATCAGATAAATTATCATAATCAGTTTCTGTCTCAAAATCACTGTCAGTTAGAAAATCTCCTATATCTGCATTAGAAATAGCTGTTGCATTTTCATTTCATATAGCTTCTCTTTCTTCATTAGTAAAAGCTTCTATATTATTAGTTGGTACTGCTGTATAATTACTTCTAATTATATAATATAAAGTACAACCAAATATTAAACCAGATCCTATTAAGATCACATACAAGTTTAAATTATTGTCTAATAATAAGTTATTTAAGTTATTTAAGTTATTTTGCATTTTTTTTGTTTATAATAAAAATTTTGGTACTAAAGTGTGTTTATTAATTTTAATCTAATATGATTTTTATATTAATTAATAAGTGAAATTCTAAAATCTAAAATAAAAATAGATATAATTAGTTACTTAGGATATAATTAAAGTTTGTTTTTGTTTTTTTATTTGTAATTTTTTTGGTTTCCTGCTGATTGCCCATTGTACTATCTTTAAGATTTTCACTATCATAAGTACTTAAAGTTTTAGGGGTTTCCAGCATATAGTAAAGTATATTTTCCATAAGATTACTCTTAAGCATGACATCTTACATATCATTCAGGAACTATAGAAGGAGGTGTACTCATAGGATTCGCTGGAATATAATTATCACTATGTCCTAATAAATTCGGATAGAAGAAAACTATAATTGATAAAGCTAATAAAAATGCAAAGATAGTTACAAGATCTTTAAATGTAAAATAAGGATGCATTGCATATCTATCTCCATTTGAAGATATACCATTAGGATTATTTGATCCATGTGTGTGAAGAGCCATTATATGAGCTACAACTAAAGCAGCTAATAAAAATGGTAATAAGAAATGAAGAGAGAAAAATCTATTAAGTGTAGCATTGCTTACACTAAATCCTCCTCAAATTAATTCTACTAAATCTTGTCCAAAAAATGGTACTGCTGATAATAAATTAGTAATTACTGTAGCCAAACCTTTAATTTACTTATTCTAGCCTAAGCTTAATATGTTTAAAACAAGTAAATCATGTACATTATAATTATTTAAATAAGTGTTTTATAAATTTTAAGGGTTATGTAAACATAACATCAAGAGATTAAATATAAAAAAATTTTTTATACTCTTTTGTTATGTTTACTCTTTTATGCCATTAATAATATTAAAAAATAAAAAGGGGGTAAGAAATTTTAATTTTAAAATAAGATTTTTTTTTTTTTATTATAGATGATAATAAGACATAATAGTAAGAATCAAATGATTAATCTCCGGTTTAAATAAACTCATAGCTGGTAGATGTTCAATAATAAGTCTTAATTCTGTTTGAGTTATACCAAATAGAACCATATCTTGACTATAAAGAATCATTAATTCTTCAAATTTAAAATTTTGAAGTATACCGGCTGGTGTATTAATAGGGAAATCATGAAAAGCAATTGCAATCTCTCTTCATTGTTCAACACTTTGAGTATTTAATATAGTAATACTATCTAATGAAGTAAATGAAGTAGTATTATCAAATACACTTAAATCAGTACTAGTATCTATAAAAGTTCCGTTTTCAGTATGAAGGTTAAAGCCTTCATATACTTCAGAATCTTCTAATCAATTATCACTATCAAATATATCTTGAGAAACATTTGTTTGTGATGAAGTTACACTTAAAGTTTGAGATGCACTTGATTCTGATGAAAATAAAGTTTGAGATGTACTTGAATCAGATGAAGTTACACTTAAAGTTTGAGATGTACTTGATTCTGATGAAATCAATCTAATAGGATTTGATGCTATTAATCATGTAAAGGATAAACCATCTTTTTCTGAACTATTTGTTATTACAGATATATTTTCAGAAGAATTTTTTGTTTTTAAGTTAAAAATTGAAAGACTATAAATAATTCCATTACTAGCTAAAATAGCAAATAAAATTAATATAGTTTCAATAAATAAATTTATATTCATTATTATAAAATAAAAGTTGTGCTCTAAGATCAGTATTAAATTTAAAGATTAAATTTAATAAGTATAAAAATTGTCGTTTAATATGGGTTAACCTTTTAGTGTTTTCTTTTCTAAGAAAAAAAAGGTTAAATTTAAGTTTAGTTTTAAGAGTTAAAAACAATTCACCTTCTTAATACCATTTATTTTACCAAATAAATATTAAAAATAGAATTATTTTTTTTCTCCTCAATTTTGTTACTAAACTCTTTTATTATTTTTGGTTGGGGTGGTTTGGGGTGGTTTTTTGGTTTTGTGTGTTTGTTTTTTTGTGTTATGTGTGTGTGTTTTTTTTGTGTTTTTAATTTCACATTTGTATTTTAACCCTTAAAATTTATAATACAAATATAATGCCTTGTGCTTCAAAAAATAGATAATGAAGAAAGATTCCGACTGTACATTAAGCATCATTTCAGATACCCACCGATGAGCCAGTCTGTCGCGATAGTTTACCCTACCGACGGTCTAAATGCTAAACAAACATCTTTGACCTGTTTTCATCAGTATTGCCATAAAGTCCATTATATAAATTTTTGGTAAAAATTGCTTTATATTTGACTTTACAACTATATATAATTTTTAATTAATTTAATTTATATTTCATTTCAGATATAATATATTGAGATACTATACTTCTTAATTCGTCCATTGATTCTTTTCATATAAAAATTACATATTGATCTTTACTTCCTGCTGATTGAATTGAGGCTTTAATATTAAAATTATCATTTAAAGCTTTTATTAGAAGTAAGCAATCATTATAAGAAAAAGAATTAGTTGAAAATTTTAAACCATTACCTACTTTAGCTCCATTATCCATAATTCAGATAGCTAAAGCTAAAGGAGTTAAATACTGATTTATACAATTAGGAACACATTTAATTTGATCTTTATATCATAAATCATGAATTCAATTAAAACTAGAATAAGTTCAAGTAGTAAATCTTATTACTTTTCTTATTTTACCTTTAGGTCCTAATCTAGTGGTAATATTGGGTAAGTTAGTGTTACAATAACCTGATCCAGATAAGATTGTATGTAAATGTAATAAATATTCTATATGAACAGCTTCTTGATAAAAAGTAATGCTAGTTCCAACTTCAATTAATCTTTTTTCAATGTGAGCATTTCCAAGAAGAGATCCAAATATTATAGAGATTGTATCTCTATTGTGAAGCCCTACTCTATAAATACCTTTTAATCTACTTACTTTTGATATTATCACATTTAGATAAATGGGTGAAATATTAAAAAATAATAAATGAAATAAAATTAAAAATAAACAAAAACTATACATTTGAGGCTCAACAATTAAACCTCATAAACTCATTTGACCATAAGGTAACACATATCCTAAAAAAGCTATAGCCATCATTAATATTAAAATTATTACTCCAATACTTCATACTAAAATTCTAGGGGATTTATAAGAACTATAATATAATCCTCTAGCTATATGAGCATAAACAAAAATAAAGAAGAATGAAGCAACATTAGCATGTGTATATCTTAAAATTCAACCAGCATTAACATCTCTCATAATATGTTCTACACTATTAAAAGCAAAATCTACATGAGGTTGATAATGCATGGCTAAAAATACTCCTGTTAAGATTTGTATCACTAAACAAGTTCCTAATAAGGATCCAAAATTTCATAAATAAGAAATATTAGCTGGTTGAGGTGAATCTACAATATAAGAATTTAATAATCTTAATAAAACATTCGTTTTTAATAATCTCATTTATATTTATATTTGTAATTTAAATTAATAAACTTTTTTATATTTATATATATATTGTATTCTTTTATTATTATAAAAATTTTTTATAATAAAAATATATAAGCTATATTGTTTGAAATAGTATAAAGTATTAATTATGGGATTTTACCCTATTTTAATTAATAGTTAATAGAAGTATCTTAAATAGTTATTTAATTTTATAAATATAAATTATTTAAGATATAATAATAATAATAAAAATTTTATATAATTTTGTAGTTAATCATCTTATGATACATTTTTTATATAAAGAAATTAATATGAATTCATTATCAAATTCATATTTTTACTACTCACTTGATAATAATATTATTATTAAACTTTTGTTTAATTTTTGTGTGTTTTTTTATTTAGGTAAATTATTATTTGTATATTCTGACAATGTAATTACTTTATTGATTTATCTTAAGATAAATCTAATTTAAGCCCAAGAAGAATCGAACTTCTATAAATTTCTCATCAAGAAATCATTTTACCATTAAATTATGGGCTTTCAAGTAAAAAAATAATATATTAAACAAGTAAATTTTTATTAAGTTTATATATATTAATAAGTATAAATTAAAAATATAAATAATATCTTTTTAATAAATACTTTTTTTATAGGGGGTAATTTTTTTTTTAATATTAATAATATTTATATTATAAAGTTAATTAAAAAATTAAGATAATTATCCCAATTAAAATCAATTAACTATTAGCTTGATCAACTCAAGCTAAATAATCTTGTACTGATACAGCTTCAACTACTATTGGCATAAAGCCATGTCATACTCCACAAATTTCACTACATTGACCATAGAATGTACCAGTTCTTTCAGCTATTATAGATGATTGATTTAATCTACCTGGCACAGCATCTACTTTAAGTCCTAAAGAAGGTACAGCGAAAGAATGTATTACATCAGCTCCAGTAATTATTAATCTAATATGACAATCCACAGGAATAATTACTTTATTATCTACATCTAATAATCTAAATTGACCTAATTCTAAATCAGATTCAGGGATCATATATGAATCAAATTCTATAGATTCGCCACTTTCAGTAACATAATCAGAATATTCATAACTTCAATATCATTGATGACCTACTACTTTTATTGTAATTGTAGGTGATATTACTTCATCTAATAAATATAATAATCTAAAACTTGGGAAAGCTATAGCTATTAAAATTAAAGCTGGTGTGATTGTTCATATTAATTCGATTAATGTCTATAACTTAAATAGTTTCCTATATAATTGGACTATATCTTACCGTTATGGCGGTTTTCACGTGTAGTCTCTGAGGATCCTACTTAAATACATACTTAAAACCAAATTAATTAATATTTATATTAAGTTAAGGAAACTGTAAACAAAATAAGTAAATAAAATTTCTATTTACTAAATTATGTTTACTCTTTTACATGTTTAATTTGCATGAATAAAGGGGGTAATATAATTTGATAATTGTTTCTTAATTTGGTTTTTGTTTTTTAAGTATATATTTTTTGGTTTCCTGCTGATTGTCCATTGTAGCATCCTTTAGAATTTTCACTGATAACATTTAAATATATCCTAGTATCTAAGGCTTTAGGAGTTTCCAGCATATAGTGAAATTTCATTCAAAGTTATTTTAAGTTTATTTAGATGAAAATTTATATCTATTTTTAAATATTTCACCAGAATTCATATATTTTATAACAGTACTTCCACTTATATCTAAAAATTTAGCAGCTCTTCTAGCTGAAACAAAACAACCTATTAATTTAAATCCTTCAGAGGAAACTTTTTCATATATGTTAACAGGATTTCATCTTATAGCACTCATTTTTAAATTAATATTTTCAGATTGTTTTCTATTTAAAGCTTTTTGTCTCATCAATTCTATAGTAGATTCTTTATGAGATTTACCAAATAAAGGATTATTTTCTCTTTGCTTTTTTAAACTCATTAGTTTTTTTGTTCCTTCTGTGTGAAGACTACCAAATAAAGAAGATTTTTCTTTTACATAAACTCCTTTTAAAGATTTACTAATTTTTGTTTTAGTATCTTCTGTATGTTTTGTATTCAAAGAACTTCTGGCTATTTTTAATATATTATATTGTGGTTTTAATTTATCAAGATAATATTGTTCTCTAACAAGTAAATTAGATTTATCACAATACTCTAATATTGTTACAGAGAAATTATTATATCCATAATTTATTAAAGCTCTACTTATAATAAGACTGTCTTTACTTTTTAAATAACTAAGATTAAAATAATTTCTGAATCTATTAGATATATCTTTTGATTGTCCAATATACATATCTCTTGTTATTTTGTTAGCTATCATATAAATACCTGATTTGCCTTTATTTTCATTTAAAATATCTTTTTTCATATCTAAAGCATTTTTATATACTTTTATATAATCAATATTACTTTTTTTTAAAGGATCACCAGATAAAGTAGATAAACCTCGTACAGGATTATAAAAACTATTTTTTCTCAAATAATTAAACTTAAAACACTTTTGAATAGGCACATATCTACCGTGATTTAAATATTTATGAATTATAGGTGAATTTTTTATATTAAAATAATATATTGATGAACCTAAAACTCAAAATACTCCAACACAAATAACTATTAAATAAAAAAATATAGTGTTATGTAGTTCAACTATACCAGTAAAACCTGGTGCAGCACTGTCTTGAAAACCTATTTGTCATGGTTGAGGTGCATCATTGTATATAGTATTAAATATGGATAATTTATTAAACATTTTTTTTTTATTTTTTATTCTTTTCTCTCTTAGGTTTTACTAATCTACTTTAATTAATATTATAAAAATTTATAATATATAACTTATTAGTATTAATACTTTATGAAATTTTATATTCTATATAAATTAAAATATAAATTATATCTCTAAAGTATCCTAAAATTCACCTTATTCAATTATTTCATATATTTAAATAAATTATGACAAATTATTTAAATATTAAAATCTTAACTATATTAATATAGTATACTTTTACTATTTTATAAATTAATAATTGATTTTCTTAAATTAGGGGGTAATTTTTGTTTAATTAAATTAGTTATTAAACTAAAAAGGTTATAATTAAATTATATAAATATAAATAATTTAATCTTATTAACTAAAATTATAAATTAAAAATATAATTTTTAATAAATTATTTATTACTTAATTTAGTAATATACATTCTTATTACTTGTTGGAAAGTAAATAATGGCAATACATATTTAGAAAATATATAAATTAAAGAAAGTAAAGTTAAAAATGAGAATGAAAATTGATTAACAAAATAAAATGGTATTAATTGAGGCATTAAAAATCTAATGAAAAATATAAGGATCTCAAATAAACAAAATTGTTTATCATTGGAGAACTGTCTCTTAAGTAAGTATTCGATATTTTCTTAAATTTACATTTACATTACTTAAATTAAAAAATGAGACATTGATTGAATTTATTAATATATTAATAAATTATGTTATCTAAAAGTTAATTAATGGTATAAATTAAGAAATTATTTTTAATTTATAAAAATAAGGGGTTAATTTTTATAAAATATTAATAATAATATATATTTGGTTGTTGTTTGTTTTGTGTGTTTTTATTTAATTAAAGTTTAGAAGGAGATAAAATTATAATTAAAGCAGCTATATAAATAATAAATAATCTTATTTCATTAAATAAAGAAGTATCAATTAAAATAGGAGCAAAAATTAAGAAAATTAAAGAAAGTAAAGATAAAGTAATATAAATAGAATATGTAGTTATAACTCCAGTATCTAACTTACTAATATTTTTACCTGTGTTAGTTAAAGTTTGAGATAAACCATGAGGTCCTACCATTTCTATTATACCTCTATCTAAAACTTTAGAAATAGTATAACCTAATTCTAATCCTTTATTTATAATATAATTATTATAAATTATATCAAAGAAATATTTACCATTAAAGAAGGTATATATTTTTTTTCCAATTAAATTATCAGTTAAATCAATGATAAATGTAGGACTTTTATGATAAAAAAATATAGCTAAACTAGCACCAAATAGTGATAATAAAGCAGGTAATAATTTTATTATTAAAGGTAAACTAAATTCAGCTTCAATTAAAGAAATATTATTAGGTTTAATAAATATTGCATTATTGAAGAAATCACTAGCCATACCTACAAATAAATCAGAAAAGATAAATCCAAAAAATATACTAAATAAAGCTAATAAAAATAATGGAATAATTACTTTATTATTAGCTTCATGAGTATTTAAATAAGATTGTTTAGGTCCATTAGGAACAGTTAAGAAAACTAAACAAATTAGTCTAAATGAATAAAATGCAGTTAAACCAGCTGTTATACTTCCTAAGATGAAAGCATATGTACCACTAAAATTATATTGCCCATAAGCTAATTCTATTATTAAATCTTTACTATAAAAACCTGTTAATCATGGAGTAGCTAATAATGATAAGGATCCTACTAACATAGTTGTATAAGTAAAAGGTAAAAATCTGATTAAACCTCCTATTCTTCTTATATCTTGTTGATCTGAAAAACTATGAATTACAGCTCCTGCTCCTAAAAATAATAAAGCTTTAAAGAAAGCATGATTTACTACATGCATTAAAGCTACATTATATTGACTTAAACCTACAGCCATTACCATATACCCTAATTGACTAATAGTTGAAAAAGCAATTATTCTTTTTAAATCATTTTGAACTAAGCCACAAGTAGCTGCAAAGAAAGCAGTAGTAGCACCAGTTAAAGTAATAATTAATAAAGCTGTACTACTATACTCTAATAAAGGTGAGGATCGTAATAATAAATATAATCCTGCAGTAACTAGAGTAGCAGCATGAATTAAAGCTGATACAGGTGTAGGACCTTCCATACTTCCAGGTAATCAAGAATGTAAAGGTATTTGAGCTGATTTAGCCATAGCTCCAGTTAATAATAATATTCCTATAATAGTTAAAGCTGTTTCATTCATAAATGGTACTATACTAAATATTGTAGCATAATCTAATGATCCAAATAAAGCAAATAATGCAAAATATCCTATACTTAAACCCATATCTCCTACTCTATTCATAGTCAAAGCTAATATGGCTGCTTTATTAGCTTGTATTCTAGTAAATCAGAAATTAATTAGTAAATAAGAAACAATACCAATCAAATCTTAAAAATAAAGAAATTATTTTATAATTACTTAAAATAATAGCTTCCTCTTTATTTTCCTGTACATTTATAACCTTACAGGATTTACATAATGCCCTAGTATTTATTTTTTTTTTTTTTAAAGTAAATTATTATACAATTTATAATGAGGCACAAGAATATTATAATCGTATAAATTAATTTTACAAGTAAGTGTAAACAAAATTTAATATTTTATATTAGTTTTGTTTACTCTTTTAGTGATTTAGAATAAGAGGTGTATTTAATCTTATAATAGGATCAATAAATTTTATTTCATTACTACTTTATATGGGACTAATTTACAATTTCTAATATAAAAATGGTTTATTATCCAATGTTCGAGTTAATTAGATTCGAACTGAAGAGAAAATTTAAAGATTTTCTAGGAGAAACCATTCTTTAATTAACTCTTTATTAAACTATTTTATAATAAATTATATTATTCTTTACCTTAATTACTTTTAACCAAAGGGGGTAAATTTTATTAAAATAATTAAAAATATAATTATAGTATTATAAATGAATATTAATCATTAAAATGGGTTTAAAATTTCCAAAAATAATGAGTGCATTTCACTTGTTCTTATTAGAGGCATTACATATGTTTCTACTATTTGGTTTGCATTTTTACCACTTATTGATGTATTAATAACATTTGGACCAAATAAAGTAGTTATTTCCTGAATTTGTTCGTTTGATATGTTAAATTCAAATCTTCGTTCAACTGTATCAAAATGTGTCCTTACTGTTATATTTCTATCTGGGTAAACAGTAATTTTATTAGTTTCTGAATTAATAAATAGAAACATACTCATTTTATTTTTATTAGCAGAAAAAGCTGATCTATATCTATACAAAGCATAACATAATAATATAAAAGTAAAAAAACAAAAACTATAAAATTTTAAATCATAAGTTCATATAAATTTAACCAACATAAATAACATTATTAAAATTCTAAATACTCGAAAGTATTTTTGTACTTTTTTAATAAATTGATTGCTTTTATGATTAAAACATATAATTATACTTACTAATCTTAATATAAAAATTAAAAATCCTAATATACTAGCAGTACCTGTAAATACTCCTAATATTTCTAAATTATTACTTAGAAAATTGTTATTTAATCAGTTGTAAAATAAATTCATTTATTTTTGTTAATAAAATCTTTTGTAAATATATAATTTATAAAAAATAAATTATAAATAATAAATTATAAATATAATGGTATTACATCTTTATAAGAATATATTTAAAAAAAGAAGTAAAAATCCAACTCAATAGATGGAACATAGTTATTATTAAAATTCTACTCAATAGATAGAACATAGCTATTTAATTGGATTTTAATAAAAAGTTAATTAATATAAAAAATAAATTATATAAAGATTAAAAAACAAAAAACAAAAAACCAAAAAACCAAAAACCAAAAAATTATGAGTTATTTAAGTTTTATATAACTCTTGTAATAGTTATTTAAATAACTATCGAATATTGTGACAATAATAATTTTAAAAAACAACCATGTGAATTTTTATACATCTGTTATAATGATTTATAAAGTTATTCTCTTTTTGAATCTAACAAAAATTAACATTTTAAAAAATGCAGTTCTAACATTGAACTAAGAGAATTCTCAAATTTCCATTTATTATATATATATTCTTTTATATATATTTGTTGTTTTTGTTATTTTACTTTTTTTATTTCTTTTATCCTGATAAATAGATCAATTGAACAATTAAAGGGGGTAATATAATTTGATAATTCTAAAGTAGACTTTTATTTTTAGTTTACTTAATTTGAATACAAATTTAAATTAATGCCTTGTGCCTCATTATAATTTTAAATTTATAAATAAATAAAGATTTCGACTATGCATTGAGCGCCATTACAGGCACCCGTTATTGAACTAGTCTGTCGCGATCAAAATTGTAACCGACGATCTTTTAATGAAGCTAATTCATTTGATCGTTTTCAATAACGTCGCAAGAAAACGTAATTAGCTAATTTATTATTTAAAACAAATACTAATTTCTTATTATTCTTCAATTTAATTTTTTAATAATTGATCATTTCCTTACTATGGGAAGAATAATGTTGACTATTTGTCAGATCCTAATTTATAGTATAATGAAGGTAATAAATAAGGTTTAATAAGATTAGTAAATAATTTCATAGAATTAACATGAATATATATAATATGACCTTTATTTTTACTACATTTATTGGGTGTAGCAATAATATTATATTTACTTTCTAATACTTTACAAAGAAAATTTACTTCTTCAAATGTAAAACAATTAGTAGCAATTCTAACACCTTTACCTAATCTTGAACCGTCATCCATAAATCAAATGGCTAAAGCTAACGGAGTTAAATATTCTTCAATATTTAAAGGAACAAATTTTATATATTTATTATCAACTAATTTATAAAACATTTCATGAATCCAATTAAAACTAGCAAATGTGTAACTATAAAGTCGATATTGAAAAAATACTTTACCTTTTTGTTTTATTTTTATTTGTAGTTTAGGTTTTTTACTATTACAATAACCTCTACTTGATAAATAAGCATGAAATCACATTAAATATTCTACATTATTGTTTGATTGTTCGAATATCACTCTTGTTCCTATTCCATTGGTTCTTTTTTCTAAATGAGTATCTCCTAAGGTTGAACCTATAATCATAGAAAAAATATCTATATTATGAGGTCCTATTCGTTCCATAGAAGTTAACTTTTTAATTTTAGAAGCAAATTTTTCATTACCAACCACATTTAAACCGATAATACTATAAGTTAAATTTTCATTATTATCCCATTTAAGGCATTCAGCGATACCTTCTCAACCTACAAACATTACAAAAAAATTAGCACCAGATACTAAAACTAACATAAAGAAAGTGAATAAAGATAAATAAGAGAAAAATCTTTGATTATGAGGATCTTCAGCCATATAATCAGTTGAAAATATATGAATTAATGAAGAAATATATAAAACAGGAATAAACATAGATACTGTTAATTGATCAAATAAAAATTCTCATGATATAGTCATATATTCTGAATCTATTCAATTAAATAAATTAATAATAACTGGACTTGAACTTAAACCTACTTCATAAAAAGCAATAGTTGCTAATATACTAGATAAAATTAAACAAGTACAAGTTATTATATGAGATCCTGTTACTCCTATTTTTCTACCTAAAAATCCTGAAACAAATGAACCTAATAAAGGTAAAATTAATATTGTTAAATACATTAAGTTTCTTGTTTTATTAATATATTTCCTTTAATTCTATAAACTGCAACAATAATACTTAAACCTATAACTGATTCAGCTCCAGCTAATGATATTATAAATATACTAAATATTTGTCCTATACCATCATCAAAACTAAAACTTGATAATAATAATAACATAGTTACTGCTAATAACATTATTTCTATAGCTATAATCATTAATATTATGTTTTTTCGGTTTAATATAAAACCTAAGATTCCTATTAAAAATAAAAATAATGATAAATTCATAGTATTATCGTATTATAAACCCTTTGGGACTTGTATTAAATGTCTAATATTTATTAAATAAATATTACTTGCTAATTACAAAAACAAAATAATGATAAATTCATATTTTTGTTTAGCGGATTTTTATTAATTTAATTAAGGGGTTAAGAAATTCAAATTTTATGATAATTTTTTCTTTTTTTGGTTTTTAATTACCACCTCAGTAATAAACAGCTATAAATAAGAATAATCAAACTACATCTACAAAATGTCAATATAGAATTGCAGCTTCATGTCCTTGATGATGTGTATCAGTTAAATGATAATTAATTATTCTAATAAAACCTACTAAAATAAATAATGTACCAATAATCACATGTAAACCATGTAAACCAGTAGAAGCATAAAATACTGTTCCATATACTGAATCACTCATTGTAAAACTAGATTCAGAATATTCATAATATTGTAAAGCAGTAAATATTATAGCAAAAATTATTGTTAATAATGTACCTAAGATAGCTCCTCTTCTATCTCCTTGTATTAAAGCATGATGACCATAAGTTACAAAAGCTCCTGATGATAATAATAAAATAGTATTTAATAATGGTATTGCAAAAGGATCTAAAGGTGTTATACCTTGAGGTGGTCATACTCCTCCTATTTCTATTGTAGGAGATAAACTAGAATGGAAAAAAGCTCAAAATACACTTAAAAAGGCAAATACTTCACTAATAATAAATAATACTACTCCAATAGTTAAACCTTTTTGAACTTGAATGGTATGATGTCCTAAATAAGTCAATAACCCATAAATTTTCAAATATGGCAGGACTATATCTTAACTAATTTATTATTGCTTAACTAGTTTATGAATTTACTAGCTAAATCTTCCTACCAACTTTTGTAAGTTATAAGGAAAATATACAATAATTTTATTAATTCTTCGCGTGTAGTCTCTGAGGATCCTACTCCTACATATTATATTGTTTGTAGTTTGGTTTCCTGCTGATTGTCCATTGTATTATCTAAATCATTTTTACCGAAATATTCTATCATTCCCGGTAGATTTAGCTTTAGGAGTTTCCAGCATATAGCGAAGTTTCTAGAAGGCACTTAGACGATTAGGTATACGATACATAACTCAAAAGGAAAACTAAGCTAAAGGATTAATAAATTGTCTTTTACTATTCATATTTTCTTTTATTTTCATTATATCCAGATAACCTGCTTCTGTTAAATGGTGTTTTGAAATAATAATGTGATAAACTTTTACTCAGTCTTTAAAATCTTTATTTTTATTTCCTATCAATTTGTATTTATTTAAATATTCAATTAAAGGCAACAATTGTATTGGAGATGTTATACTCACAGAATAAACTTCTCTTATTTTATCTGTTTCTTTATTTATTTTTAATTTAAAGTTAATAAACTACAATTAAATTAATTAAATTAATTGATCCGCTAAAATTTTCATTATAGATTTCATAGAGGATTTAGTAGAAAAATCGTATGCTCTTTGATCTAATCTGAATACAAGACAAACATTGTTTAATTTTAAATCTGGAATAATTTTTCCTTTTACTTATTTTTATTCCAAAGTGTCCGTCTGCTTCGATAAAACCTGTGAATCAACTGTTTGAATATAAATCTGATTTATCTAAAGGACTTTGATTAATGTCTGTACCGTATTAAATCTTCATTTGTTCCTAAATTAGGTTGTTCTTTCACTAAATATTTTGATAATAATGTTTTTATCATTTCCCTTTTTGTATTATTTTACTAGAAAATAAAATATTTAAATTTGATATCAGATTATTACTGTTTTTTTTTCTACCTTCTGTTATAATATCTCTAAATCAAAGTATCATACCAAATACTGTTAAAGTAAAACCTAAACTTATTAATTGTCCTCCATGAGTAAAACCTTGCATATACATTACTGCTCCTAAGGTTAAACTTAATAATGAAAAACTAACTAAAATTGGTCATGGTGATGGTTCTACTAAATGATAAGGAAAAGATTGAAATTGATTTCTATTTATTTTTTTCATTATATTTTTTGTGTGTTTTAATTTGTACTAAAGTGTGTTTATTAATTTTTATCTAATATGATATTTAAATAAATTAATAAGATTTATTAAAAAAAAAACAAAATCTAAATAATAATAGATATAATTAGTTACTTAGAATATAATTAAAGTGGTTTGTTATTTGTTTTTTTTGTGTGTTTTGTACTTTAACTCTTTTATTATATTTATTAAATTAATTATAATAAGATCTTATAATTAATTTAAATATTAATTAAAATTAATTACTAATAATGTGTCCAGTTTTAATAGTTATACTAAATACACCTCTTTTATTTTTATTTACAAATGTATTAGTATTTATTAAATCAGTATTAGCTCTAGATAAACTTCCTTTTTGTATTATTTTAGAATTAACTCTTCTTTGAATTCTTTGTGTTAAAACTCTACCTGCTAATTTTAAATAAATTCCAGATAAAAAAGAAGGTATTTTATTATAATGAAATCTTTTTTTAAAAATTCTAGTTTTAGTTACTTTAAATAATTTCATGTGAATATTTCTAAATTTAATAAAATTACTTAATATACCAATAAGATTAGCTAATATATTACTTTCATTTTGTGGTGAATATATTCTTATTAATTCTAATTCTACAGATTTATTAAATAATTTACTTAATAATTTAACTAAATTTTCTAATTTATAATTATGTAAGATTAAAAATTTAGAATGTAAACTACTTTTAAAATATTTTTTACTTAAAGGTTTTCAATAATAAAATAATGTAATTTTTATTAAATTAGAGTTAATTGAAATAATAGGTTTACTGATTATACTAGACATATTAAGAAAGGCTGATTTACATATTATATATAAATTATGTAAATTTTTATTAATTTGTTTATAAGATTTATTAGTAAAGGTATAAATATGAGAACTAATACTTGCTAATTTATAATTAAATGGATTAATTAATCCTATATATTGTTCTTCATTCATATAGAGTAAATTATTTAATTTGGAATGTGATAATTCTTTATTTAAATGTTCTGAATTAGATATATTATATTCATTTTTATTTAATAAATTTAATAAGGTTTTATTAGTATAAATTATGTTATCACTTAATTTAAGAATTAAGTGTGTAATTTTTGTAGCTTTTTTTCTACTTAAATTATTAATATTTTCTAATCCTTTTTCTTTATACATGTTTTCTATTGAAGAATCCATTTTATTTATTAAATTTTTTAAATTAGGTAAATTATTATTTATACTTAATTTTATATTTAAATTTTTAATGTCATTCATTAAAAAAATTTTTCATATTATTATTGGTAAATGTGACAAATAAACTAAATTTAATTAATTTAGGGATTTATTAATTAATAAATCTATTTAGAAAAATAATGTATTATTAAATTTTAAAGATATAATTATTTGGATATGTATAAATTATTTATTAAATGATAATGAATTCTTTTTTTTTTAATCCTTCTTAATTAACATTTATTTATATAAATTAATATTTATTATTAATATAAAATAAATAATTAGAAATTTAATATATTAATATACAATTTTAATTTAAAGGGGGTAAAACGAAGTAAAATAAATATATTTATTTAATTAAAAAATAATTGAATTATTATAATAATTAATTATAGGTTTAAAAAAGAATTTTTAAAAAATTTTTGTTTGTGTTTTATTAAATAATTCTTAATTTATAATAAAAATTAAGAATATAATAATAAGAAAGCAATCATTAAAGAGAATAATCCAGTAGCTTCTGCTAAAGCGAATCCTAAAATTGCAAAAGTGAATAATTGACCTCTTATTTGAGGATTTCTAGCTGTTGAAGCAATTAATGAAGAGAAAATTAAACCAATTCCTGCTCCAGCTCCAATTAAACCTGAACAAGCTAAACCTGCACCAATGTATTTTGCTGCTGTTAACATTTTTATTTATATTATATTTTTAATAGTGTCTAAAATATATTATAAATATAATAATATATACTTTTATTATAAAATAAACAATGAATTATAACAAATATACAAAAGCTGAGTTAATCAGCAAAATTCACAAATTTAAAATTGATAGATTAGAAAGTAGATCTTTCTTTAATAAAATTTTATCTTATTTATCTCAATTTTGAATAATAATTATAGGTTTTAAAAATGTAATAGTAAAAATAACTTTGATTAGTTACTTTATTCAATTAAAAACAAAACACAAATAAAAGTTCGAAGTTGTTTAACAGTCGTCTTTTTATTTTGATAGGACGTTAAATAACAATCAAAACAATATGACAATCAAATAATATGGCATTAATTTTAATAAAAAATGACAACACAAAATCAAATAATAGCTTTTAGTATTATAGCTTTCATTAGTGTACCTTTATTCACTTTTGTAACAATAAAAACCATTAATAAATTAACAAGACCTCAAGTGAATAGTTTAACTAGAACAAGAGGAGATATTGAATTGGATTACATAAATCCACTTCCACCTGATCAGGTATATCAACCATTAGATATGCCAAACCCAAATTACATTAATTGAAGTGATAGAGTTCCAAGTTTTTATACCGGGCCATATCCTCCTTCTTATTTTAGTAGTGGTAATCCTCCTTCATTTCACACTAATGATAGAAGTTTAATTAATTGTTGTTTAGAAGATAATATTAATTTAGATTATATTTTTTATATAATTTTATTCTGTGTATTTATTTTATTGCTTAGAAAATTAATAATTTCAAACCAATTAATCACAGAAAAAATAATTATTTTATTACTAAGAGCAATGGCGATTATTGTAATTATATTTATAATATTTAAAAATTCTTTATATAACATTTCTATATTAATACCTTTTTCCTTATTTGAAATTGATTTCAGAGATTCATTTGATTGAAAATATAATTCTTATGGAGTTAAACCTAAAATCTCATATTTTAAGTTACAAACTTTAACTAAAGATTTAAAAGAATTATTAGAGTCATTAAATGATGATATAGATTATTCACTTGGATTATCTTTTATATCAAGTTATAGGGAATGAGAAAAGATAAAGAAAAAGTTCATCCTTTATTTATAAATGATGCAATAATTGTTAATAAAGAAAGTGATCCGATTTTAATTACTGAATTTATTTTAAAGTCATTAGAGGATAAAAAACTTTTTTCTACTAATTGATTATTTAAAGATGATTTAATAAATAAAATAGATCCAGTAATATTAAGTGTTACTGTTGCTATAAGAGTAATAATTTAGTCTTAACCTTCTCTGCTAAACAAATATAACTTTATTTGTAATTAGCAAGTAATATTTATCTCATAAATATTAGACATTTAATACAAGTCCCAAAGGGTTTTTACATAATTTTTACAATGAATTTTACTATAACTACGATATCATATTTAAAAGATCTTTCTCCTAAATTTAAGATCGAATCCACTACAAAATGAAGATATCATTACTTAGATCAGTTCACTACAATGGAAGTACATGATTTCATTAGAAACATTAAAAACGATAATGTTTATTTAATAATTCCTAATATATCTACTTCAAGAAATATAAATGATCCAAAATTGATATTAAGTCTTCCATTTTTAGTAAAAAGAAATTCGAATCCAGAACTAATAACTAAATTAATTTTAGATCAATGACATTCAACAGGATTCTTTTTGGAAAGTAATGACCGAAAAATAGAAGTTTCATTCAAATTCAAAAGAATTTGAGTTTTTGAAAAATAATAACCCCCTTTTTAAATAAATAAACCTTCTTTTAAGGTTAATAAATATGAACTATATATTTATTTATAACATTATAATAATAATATGAAAATGTTAAATAAAAGACGACTGTTAAACAACTTCGAACTTTTGTATTTTTAATAGAAAGAGGTCCTGTCTTTGTTAAAAAATTTTTACAAACAGATTTTTTAAATAATTGTCATTATTCTTTTATGATTTTTTATTATGATTTTATAATTTTTATTATTCTTTTATAATAAATTTTTAGGATTATACTAAATATTGAAAATGTTTATTACATTTGTATAAACATATTGCAATCAATCGACAAATTAAAAATAAATGAATCAAAACTTAGAAAAATTAACTAAAGCTGAATTAATCAGCAAATTAGAAAAATTAAATAAAAAAGAATTACAAAATTCTATTAAATCAGAAATTTCTAAATCAGAAGTTTCTAAATCAGTTAAAAATGAACCTATTAAAATTTGAGATCTTATTTTGGAAATCTTAAGCAAGTTTAGGAGTTTATTCTTATCTTTATCTGTAGTAGCCATTTTAATAAGAATTTTTTAAAAATTATAAATCAATAAGAGCAATATTAAAAGTTGCAAATTATGTTATTTTAGCTTTATTTGGTATGTCTTTATATGATGCCTTTGGATTAGCATTTCTTGTAAAAATTTTCAGTGAAATTAAAAATATATCTACAGCTGTTATGATTTATTTAACAGAATCAACTTTCTATCAATATTTAGGATCAATCTTCAATATATCTAAAGAAGATCAATCTGTTAGAGATAAATATAAAAAACCTGTTGAATATGATTGAAAAGCTGAATATGAAAAAGAACAAAGAAAAAGAGAGTGAGATGAATGAAGAAACAGAAATATTTATAATAAACATGATAACGAGGATAATAGAGAAATAAATACTAATTTAATTATTGTAACTATATTAGCTCTTGGTGGATCTATTGCAATTTGATATTATGGTAAAGATGCATTAGATATACTTACTCCAATTTGAAATTTAGGCACTTTAATTACAGGTATTTTAAGAGGAGAAGGTCCTGATGATGGTAATAATAATAATCTTGCTCCACCAGCACCTCCTGCTCCTGTTGCACCTCCTGCTCCTCCTGCTCCTCCTGCTCCTCCAATGCCATCAACTCCTCAAGATATTGAATTAGTTGATAAAAAAGGTGATAACAGACCTGAATCTCCTGATGCAATGATGGTGTATGCTTCAGATATGGTTAATAGAAATGTGGCTCCAACCGGACCTACAGAAACTACTCCCTCAAATTCAGAGAGTATAAGACCTACAGAAACTACTCCCTCAAAATCAGAGAGTATAACTAAAGATGGTAAAATTATTAAACCACCATTATCTAAAAATGAGGCTAAACCTATGACTCTATTAGAATCACTTAAAGAAGGTAAAAAATTAAAACATACTCCAATTGAATCGAAAGATAAATCCAAAAAGAATGTTTCTGAAGGTTCTAGTTTAATGCAAGCTTTATCTAATAAATTTGATCAAATATCAAAAAATATTAAAGATGAAGATGAAACTATTGTTAGTGATTGAGAAGATAATGCTCCTACTCCTACCAATAATCAATTTGAAAGTCCTAGATCAGATAAAGCTGAATTAGGAATAGTTATGGATAAAAAAGGTAAAAATAAATTTTTAGAAGCTATAAGCAGGGAAGAAACAAAACAAGAAATATCTGAAATTGTAGACCCTAAAATATCAAAAACTATAGATACAATGCAAAAAGTTTACCCTAATATTAATCCTGAAACTATAGCCTTGTTAAAAACTACTAAAGGACTTAAAGCTAGAAATGAAATTATAGCTGCAATTCCTGATAATGAATTAGTTAATAAAGAACTAATGGCCAAAGCAATAGCCAGTGAAAATTCAGATGGAGCAAATTCTCAGACAGATAAAATGAAATTTTTATTGGGTTTAAAAAATAAAGCACAAAAAATTAAAGAAATGTCTGAAAATGAAATAATAAAAACAGAAAAAGATGAAAGAATAATAACTAAAATTGATGAAATAATATATAAAAATAGAAATTTAGAATCTTTAGATCAATTTTTACCAGAGGATAAAGAACTAATCCTATTTCAAGGTTATAAATTGAAACCTGATAAATTAATAGAAAGTTTAAATAAAATTCCTAATTATAGAGAAAATCGGGATATAGATAGAGCAATTGGTAATAGTATAGATTTTCAACTTAATGAAATAAAAAATAAATATCCATACTGAAATAAACAAGAAATAGTTTCAGAATTACTATCGAATAATCCAAATCAAAAAAATGAAATTCTTGATAGATTAAAAGATTATGTTGATAATATACATGAAAGATTAGAAGAAAAGTTGACACCTGAACAAATGAAAAATGTTCGAGAAGTTCTTGTAGAAGAAGATTTAAATGAAATTGAACATATATCTGCAAATAGAACAATAGAACAGATAAAAACATCTGCTTCTATAAATCAAACACATAAAAATATATTAAAAGGTATTCTTTTAAAATTTAAGGGGGTAATTCTAGGTTGTTAAATTATTCTCTATTTAAAATTTCAGTTTTAGCTAATCTTTCATTTACAAATGTAAATTTGGTATCTCTGATAAATCTTTTAAAAGAATTATCAGCTATGAAAGTATCTCTAAATTCTAAAACTCAGTCACCATTTCTATAAATTTTTATGAAATTTTCTTTTTCATAGTGGTTAATTACAGCTACATTTTTAGTAGTTAATTGAATTATAAATTTATTATTAGTTTGATCTAATAATTTACCAAATTTTAATGGATCCATTGTGATTGGTAATTTATAATGTGAGTAAATTTGGAATTTTGTCATTTCTATGTTAACGTTTACAGATTGCAATAATTGATTGTTATTTAATGTCCTATCAACTAAAAGACATATACTTTTATTTAACATTTTCATATTATTATTATAATGTTATAAATAAATATATACGAGTAATCAGATTTGAACTGATGACATCTACTTGGAAGGTAGAGGTTATACCAACTTAACTATACTCGTTTTATTTTTTAGTTAAATTTATTATTCTTTTATAATATTTATTTTTATTTTGTGTTTGTGTGTGTTTATTTTTATATAGACTGTTTCTTTTACATTTTAAATTCATGGTATAAAGAATTTTTTAAAATTTTACCCAAATTAAAGCTGATATGATTATTCATTTATAAATTAATGGTTAAAAAGGGGGTAAAACGAAGTAAAATAAATATAAAATATTATCTTTTTTGTTGTGTTTTAATTAATTTTTATAAATTAAAGACAAAGTGAAAAGGATAAAAGAAAACTTAGATTATAATTAATAAGTTTATTTTAACATTAATAAATTAATAATTTAACTATTGTTATAATTTAATAAAGAAATATAAAGTGGAGATATTATTTTTATATTTGTTTAATAAATATAATAAATTTAATAAAATTAATAAAATTTATAATTAAGAAAATTAAATAAATACTTATAAAAATAAGATAAAATATATATGAGATATTAAAAACTAAATTTTCAAAATGATTAAAGAGATTAAAAAATAAATGTTCAGATTCTAAAGAACAATGAATATTAACTACATTAATATTAGTTGGAGCATCACCACTAATGACAGTAGTATTATTTTCCATATTTGTCATTTTAGATGTTTTATAATGTTTATGATGAAAAGGTACCATATCTTTAAGTAAAATTATATTATCTTCAACTTTTTCAAAAGTTAATAATATATAATTTTTAAAATTAGAATCTGTAGGGGAAGTATATGATTCTTGATGAACTGTTAAATCTAAAATAGGTCCAACACCTAAACCAAAATGAAAATAAAATGTAGGTTCAATAGGTGATATTTTTAAATAAATACTAGATAATTTAACTCCTACAGCATAAGCTATTAATTCTCCATAATTTTCCACTAAGGAATTTAAACCTTTTATATAAATATTATTATATAAAATTAAATATTCTGTACTATCCATATAAATTACATTACATATTAAATAAATATAAATTAAATAATATATTAATATACTTATTAATATTATTTTTATTATAGATGTGTTTGAATTTAAACAAATATAAGTATTATTTTTTAATCTCACTTTAAATAGTAAAAAAGTTATTAAAAATATTAATATTTTTATATAAGAATTTGATATTATTAAAATATAAATTATTATTATTAAATGAAAATTATTGTAATTTATACTAATTAACATTTCATTAATATAATTTAATTTATTCATATTTTTAATTTTCATTTAAATTAACTTATGTTTGTATCTAAATTTAGTATTAAAATTATTTTTTTTTTTAATTAAATAATTTTTATAACGAAGACAATTATTTAAATAATTTATGTTTTATTTAATTAGACTAATTAAATTTTTAGTATAAAAATTAATAAATGCAAACTTAATTAAATTATTAATAAAATAATAATTATAAAAATTTATATAATTTACTTGATTAAAAACATTTAAGATTATATAAATTATTATGTCAATTTGTGTGTTTGTGTTTGTTTTTTGTTTGTTTTGTTTTGTTGTTTTTTTGTTTGTGTTGTTTTGTTGTTTTTTAATATGAAACGAGATCTTCCAGATTCGAACTGGGACCCTTCTAAATGACAATTAGAAACTCTACCAATTAAGCTAAGATCCCTTAGATATAAATTTAACAAGAGCAAGGTGATTCGAACACCTACCAATGATTTTGAAGATCGTCATACTAACCGTTAATACTATGCTCTTTTATTAATTAAGATTTCTTTTATCACTTTTAATTAAATAATCTTTATAAAAAAAAAAGGGGTTAAAGATTATTTAATTTAATAATAATATAAAAATATTATTTTGTTGTGTGTTTTGTTTTTTTATTAAATATTATAAAGTAAAGAAGAAATAGAAAAATGTAAACCATCTAAAATAACGTTAGGGAAAATACCTAATAATACAGTAGGTAATAATAAACTTATTAATAGATTAAATTCTCTTCTAGAAATATCTTTAATTGGTTTTAAATGAGGAGAATAAATACCATAAGAAATTCTATTATATAAATAAATAGAATAAATAGCAGATAATACTATACCAGTAGCACCTAAAGCCGCTATTAAAGGACTTCTTTCTCATATCCCAATTAAAGATAATTGTTCTCCTAAAAAATTTAAAGTTAATGGTATTCCGGTATTACTTAATGTAAAAATAAAAAATAAAATAGTAAATACAGGCATATAAGTAACTAATCCTCTTACATAATGAATAATTCTAGTTCCTGTTCTATCGTAAATTACACCTCCTACACAAATAAATAAAGCAGGAGAAACAAATCCATGAGCTAAAGCTAATAAAATAGCACCTTCAATTCCTTGAATAGTATTAGAAAATAAACCTAATATAACAATACTCATATGTGCAATACTTGAATAAGCAATTAAAGCTTTAGTATCTTGTTGAATAATTGTAGCTAATGAAGCATAAATTAAAGTTATAATTGCAATAGTTTGAACTAAGGGTGAAAAATAATTAGTAGCATCAGGTAAAAAATTAATTAAAACTCGTAAATAACCATAAGTAGCAAATTTTAATATTGTAGCAGCTAATAAAATAGAACCAGCTAAAGGACTATCAGCATGAGCTCTATATAATCAACCTGTTAAAGGTCATAATGGAGTTTTTACTGCAAAAGCTAAAAAGAATCCTAATCATAATATTTTTTGACTATCTAAATTAATTTCGGATAAAGATATTATTTGAAAATCAGTGGATCCAACATAACTATATATTTGAAGTATAGCTAATAACATAAATAAAGATCCTGCTAAAGTATATAAAAATAATAATAAAGCTGATCTTATTCTAGCTTCACCTGAACCATATATAATAATTACTAAAAATAAAATTGGTAATACACTTTCAAAAAATATATAAAATAAAATTAAATCTAATACTACAAATACTCCTATTTGTAATGTTTCTAATAATAAAAAAGATATTAAAAAATATTTTAAATTATTATTTATATTATTATAATTAGATAATATAGCTATAGGACTTATAAAAGTGGTTAATAATACAAAATATAAGGATATTCCATCTATACCTATATTTAAATGGCAATAACTTAAATCTATAAATTCATATACAAATTGATATTGACTAGTACTTGAATCAAATTCTAATCATATATATATTGATATTATGAAATTTATTAACATAGTTATTAAAGTTATTCTTTTCATTCTTATTTTATTTTCTATTGAATTTTCTGGTATTGTTAATAATAATAAACTACCTATTATAGGTAATAATAATAATAAACTAAGCATTGTGTTTTTGTTTTTTTTCAAAAAGAATAACAAGAATAATTATTTAATTATTTAATTATTTAATTATTTAATTATTTAATACAATATTTTATTTATATTTATAAAAATAAAAATCAATTAATAATATATATATTTATTGAAGTTAAATTCACTTATTTAAAATATATATATTCCATGTGGAAATTAATATTAATTTTATCGACGGACACTGTGAGATTCGAACTCACGACTTTATTCAAGTACTCGTTTTCAAAACGAGCGCCTTAAACCAGACTCGACCAAGTACCCTAAAACCCCCAAAATAGATAAGACCGAAGGGAATTGAACCCTTATAATATCCATTATGAGCGAACTGCATTACCAATTATGCTACAGTCTTGTATTTTTTTTTTTTTTTAATTAATTCTTTTAATGATTATTTAAATGATTATTAAATTTTTTTTCATCACTTTTAAGAAAAGGGGGTAAATTTTATTAAATGAACTTTAAATTTAAAATTACATAATAAGTTTTAAGTTAATTAAATATAATTTAATAATCAATTTAAGATTGTACAGGTAACATTTTGAAAGCATGGAATGGTATAGGACTTTGTAATGTTCATTCTAATGTTGAAGCTGTTTCTGTTTCATTTTTAAATTGTTCTGTAGATGTAAAATAAGAAGGTATATTTCAAGGATTAGTATTAACTGGACTTCCATTAGCAAATATATCATAGATTATATAACCAAATAATACTGTAGCCATAATTGAAATTAATGATCCAAAACTTGAAATTTGATTTCAACCACTAAAGGCATCAGGATAATCAGGAATTCTTCTAGGCATACCCGCTAAACCTAAAAAGTGTTGAGGGAAGAAAGTTGTATTAACCCCAACAAATAAAGTTCAAAAATGAATTTTTCCTAATAATTCATTATATGATTTACCTATAATTTTAGGTGCTCAGAAATAAAAACCTGCAAATATTGCAAAAACAGCTCCCATTGATAATACATAATGGAAGTGAGCTACTACATAATAAGTATCATGTAATGCTAAATCTAATGAAGCATTAGCTAAAACTACTCCAGTTACTCCTCCTATTGTGAATAAAGCTAAAAATCCTAATGTAAATATTAAAGGTGTAGTTAATCTTAAACTACCACCATATAAAGTTGCAATTCAAGAAAATATTTTTATACCTGTAGGTACAGCAATTACCATTGTAGCTGCAGTGAAATAAGCTCTGGTCAAAACCGAGTGGACTCTATCTTCATCCTAAATTTTTTTTATTTTATAATATCATAGATAAAGAATTTTAGGAGTTGGGCGTATTAGTCTCTGAGGATCCTTTTATATTTTGTTTTTTTTTAATTTTCTTTAATCCTTTAATAGTTAAATGTTCTTTTCTTTGAATAATTCGATAGGTGTTTCTTCATTTTAAATAATTGACTCATTTTGAAGAGATTAATTGAAAATTGTCAAAATAGTTTATTACCGATTTAGCGGATTTAAATGATATGGAATTATAATAAAATAATTCTTCTGATTTTAAATAATAAATATGACCTCCGAATGTTTGTTTTATTAATTCTAATAACTCAACATTCTTTTGTTTTATTTTAAATTCTAATCGTACACTAATATTTGATTTATGAATTTGACTATTTGCTAAATTAATAAAAAAAGAACCGTTTGCATCAGTAAATCCCGCTAGCCAGTAATTTGACAGTAAATCAAAATTTGTGGGTGGCAGAATAGCAAAGTTAAAATTTTTATCTCATTGATATTTAAAAAGTTGATTTATTTTTTCTATAAATAAAAACTTCCCATTAACTAAGCTTAAAACTTTTTTAAGTCCTTCAGAATGTCTTAATACATATCTAACTGACCTTTTATCTTTTAATTTTAAAACGGAGCCGTAACCAATTTCTTTTTTAATAAAATAAGCTAAAAAAGTATCATTCTCATGAAAAGCTATTTCAAATCGATGCTCACCCAAATAACCATTCCCTTCAATTAAACCCGCTAAATAATAACCTAATTTTTCCTTGGAATTAGGTTTAACATGAGTAAAGATATGATCAGAGATAGTTTCTAACTCATTATATACTTTTGTGGCTTTGCCACTATATTCCTTTATACTATTATATTCTATTTTTTTTGTAATAATAGACTTATCAGATAAAGTAGAGTATTTATGATTAGAAAATTCATTATTAGATTTAGTGTGGTTCCCTCATACTTCTCTCGAAGAGTTAACAGAAGAAAGTGGAGAGAAACCATCTATTTTAAATATAAAATATAAATCTTTATTTAAAGATATTGGTTTTATCTTAGTGTTTTGATTCTGAATTTGTTGAAAATGGTCCTTTCTACTAATTACATTTATATGATTAGTTACATTTATAAGCATATTTCGTAACAAAAATTTAAATTGTTCTGATTGATTACCATGTTTATCTAAAATAATAGAAGTATCTAAATTATAGTTACAGATTAAGTTAAATTTACTATAAAGACTTAATATTAACATATCTTGCATATTAATGTTCGAATTATTTGATGTAGATTGCAATTTTAAAAATTCTATAGGATAAATTAAAATATTTTTAACTAAACTTGATTTATCAATAATATTATTATTTAAAGGGTTTCCCACAAAGAAATATAATTCTAAATCTAAATTTTCTATTCCTAAATTATTATTTAAAAATGTGTTAGAACCTGATACTTTTTCTAATAATTTATGTAATATAGTACTGAATTGAGCCATAAAAAAATCATTAAAATTTATCACTTTTGGTCTATTATCCCTAAATTTAACTCTATCTTCAATAGTATATTTACTTAAAGCTGATAATTTACCTAAATTAAAGGGTTCAGAAACATAACTATCAGAATTTGTACCATCTGAAGAATTATTCGAATTTGTTGAAAAATATTTATAAAATAAACTAAATAATCTTCTTAAAAATACTGTATTATAAAGTGTATAAAGTGTATAAAGTGTATTATTTATAAAAATTAAATATTTAAAAAAAAAGTTTCCTGCTGATTGCTTGTTTTCCTTAATTAAATTAAAAAATGATTTTATTATGTAAGGCTCTATATTTAGAGATTGGATTTTTCCGAACAGTCATTTACTGAGTGGACCAATAAAATAGTCAAGTTTTCCAGCATATAGCCCAATACTAATTAGTAATGTTGCCATTACCTTAGACACAAGAGTATCTACATCTAAACCTACACTAAACATATGATGAGATCATACTAAAAATCCTAATATTCCTATTGAGAACATAGCATATACCATACCTAAATAACCAAATATTGGTTTTCCTGAAAATGCAGAAATTACTTGACTAATTATTCCAAAACCAGGAATAATTAAAATATAAACTTCAGGATGTCCAAAAAATCAAAATAGATGTTGGAATAAAATAGGATCTCCACCTCCAGCTGGATCATAGAAACTTGTATTAAAATTTCTATCAGTTAATAACATAGTTATACCCTTTATCTTGATTTACGAGACTAAGTCCCATGATTAAATTAATAATCTCATTATGTTTTGTAATAAAAACATAGAGGTAAATACTCATACATTCACATGTATGTTGGGACTATATCTTATTAATCTAAGTTGTAAAATTTATTTAAATGATCTCAAGTAAAATAAGTTCTAGAATCATTCATACATTTTTTTATAGATATGATTTCTTCAATTTGACTTTCATGTTTAAACGAACCTGATTTGAAATAATCTAAAACTTTTATTCAATCTTTACAATCTAAGTGTTTACTCCCGAACAAAGGAAACATCAATAAATACTTTTCTAAAACTAAATTTCCATTTAAACTCGTAGTTCTTACTCTGTATTCTGGGTTAGGTTTATTTACTCTCGTAGTTTTTACAGAAGAAAGTAAATAATTAGCGATAATTTCTAAGAATTCTAAATTATTATTGCCGTTATGATCAACTTGTCTTTGAGTTAATTCAAATTTACATTCTACTCTAGAATTTTTAGAAGAAACAGTAGTTCTCACATAGAAATGACCGTCTGCTTCAATGAAACCAGATAATCAAGCATTAGTATCCAATGGGCCAATATTTAAAGATTTTTTAGGAATATTTATGCCCTTAAATTTATAATTTAATCAATCAATCAAATTATTTAGAGCATAAATTTTAGGAGTTCTCATATTTCCATTAATTATTGAAGTTATTAAAATTAAACCTTCAAAGTTATTTATAGATAAAACATAAGCATTAACTCCCTTTTTTCTAGATAAAGACCCATTTTTCAATTCTTTTTGAATCATTAAAGCTAAAGGAAGATCTTTCAAATGAAACACTATTTGTACTGAAGGATAATTTATTTTTCCTTTAATAGATCTTTCAGTTTTAGGTACTACTATTGTTCCATCACCTTCTATTAAACCAGTTAAGTAAGAACTAAATTTTGAATCTGACAAATCTTTATGATTTAAACTATGGTTTGTTTTTACTTGAGAAAAAGGTAAAATATTACAACAGATTAATTCCGGCGTATAGTCTCTGAAGATCCCTATTAAATTCAAATAAAATAGGTTTCCTGCTGATTGTATTTTATTAATATTTAAGAAATAAAATAGTTCCCAGCATATAGCCGAATTTAAAGCAGGCAGCTTAAGTTCACCAGCTAAAACAGGTAAAGCTAATAATAATAATATAGCAGTTACAAAAATACTTCAAACAAATAATGATAATTTGTGCAAACTCATACCATTAGTTCTCATATTTAATACTGTAGTAATAAAATTAATAGCTCCTAATAATGAAGATACACCTGTTAAATGTAAACTAAAAATAGCTAAATCCACAGATCCACCTGAATGAGATTGTATCCCTGATAATGGTGGATAAATCGTTCATCCTGTACCTGCTCCATTTTCTACTAATGCACTAAGTAATAATAAAATTAATGAAGGAGGTAATAATCAAAAACTTATGTTATTTAATCGTGGAAATGCCATATCTGGAGCTCCTATATGGATTGGTAAAAAATAATTCATTTTACTATAATCGTTAAATTATATTTGGACTATCTCTTCATCCATTAACTTAATCTTAATGGAGCATAACGTATAGTCTCTGAGGATCCTACTCCTACATATTATATTGTTTGTAGTTTGGTTTCCTGCGGATTATCCATTGTCACATTTTTATTAATTTTTAGGGTTATGTACATTTTTAATAAATTTTCACAACTCCTATAATAAAACTTTAGGAACTTCCCGCATATAGTTATGTTTTATTAAGTAATATTACTATTACTTTTGGCAATTTCTCTGTTTATATTTAAACAATAGAATCTAAATGAGAAAAATCAAATTCAGTTCGATTTTTATTAAATTGAGCTTTTATTTTTTCAATTTGTGTTATATTTTCAATTGTTAAAGGTTTTCCAGCTCGTAATCTTATTTGTTCTACTACATATTTTCAATCTTTATAAGCTAAATATTTAGAAGAATACAGAGGATATTTATCTAAATAATTTATAACTTTAGCGTGACTTTGTAAATTATGCGATACAACTTTATAACTAAAAAATATTTTTTCTTTTTGATCTCTAGATCTAGAATAAACATTAACATTTAAATATCTAGCTATTATACTTAATATATTAAAATAGCTAATACCTCCTAATTCTATTGAACAATTCCTATGATAATTTTGTCTTAATTCTATGGTTAAAAAAGTTTGTACTCTTTTTGTACTAATTGCACTCTTTTTCTTTCTATCTGTTAAATTTATACTAAAACAACCATCACCATCAATAAAACCAGCTAATCAGTTATTACTATCAATAGGTGAATAATCTAAACCTAAAGTTTTTATATCCATATTGTAAAACTCATTATATCAATTTATTGCTCTATGTAATGCTTCTATTTTTGGTGTTCGCATATAACCATTTATTAGATTGATAATTTTTTTTACATCTTCTATTGATTGAATTTGTCATATTACACAACCTTGTTGTGGTCTGTTATGCAAACTACCTACTTTAGTTATCGACATTAATTTTTCCGCTAAAGGGTTGTCGTTTAGATTAAATACTATAAATATTCTAGGTGTATATTTTTTAGCTTTTGAATTTTTATTATGTATAGCAAAAGATCCGTCAGCTTCTATTAAACCAGCTAAATAAGCTCCTAATTTTAATCTTAGTTCTGAATCTGACTCTAATTCTAATGTGAGATTTTGTTTTTTTTTGATTTTACCAAAACCTCCAATTAATGCAGGCATAACCATAAAAAATAACATTAATAATCCATGAGCAGTGATTATTACATTAAATAATTGATGATCTCCTTGTAAAAATTGTACACCTGGAGAAGATAATTCTAATCTAATTAAAACTGAAAATCCTGTAGCTATCATCCCTGCAAATATTGCAAATACTAAGTAAAGAGTTCCAATTTCTTTAGCATTAGTTGAATAAAGTCGTCAATCCATATCTTATTTTTACTTTTCTTCTTTACTCCTCTGTGTTTCTCTTAAAAACAAAAACAAAAACAAAAAATTAATATTTATAATTTAACGGAATAGAGGTGATTCGAACACCTAAGGGAATACCCGAACAATTAGCAATCGTTTTAACTTTCCAATGTAAACTATTCCATTTCTTTTATTTTTATTCTTTTATAATCAAAATTTTTATATATAAGTATATAAAATAATTAAAAATTAATCTAAGGGGGTAAATTTTATTTAATTTGTGTAAATATACTTATGTATGTGGATATACTTTTAAATGTTCATTCCTTATAATAAACAGAATTATTATTAGACATTTATTTTTTTATAAATATTAAAACAAAAATAAAAAAAAGAATTATTTTTTTTTTAAATTAAATATTTCTTTGTTGTGTGTGTGTTTTGTTTATAAATATTGATTATTTAATAATCAATATTTAATAATTAATGTAAATAGATGGCATCTTTAATATAAGATATTACTAATAATACAAATACATAAGCTTGAATAATAGATACAGCTACTTCTAATCCACATAATGCTAAGAAGAATGCAAAAGGAATTAAAGTGAAAATAGCTATTATAAAACTACTATTAAACATTTGATATAAGAAAGTAGATAATATTTTTAATAAAGAATGACCAGCTACCATATTAGCAAATAATCTTATACCTAAAGATAAAGCTCTAGCTAAATAAGATACAGTTTCAATTAAAACTAATAATGGAACTAATGCTAAAGGAGTTCCAGATGGTATAAAATATGAGAAAAAATGTACTTTATGAAGATATAATCCAAGTATAGTTACACCTGTTAATATAGTAAAGGATAATCCAATAGTTACTATTACAGAGGTTGTAATTGTATATGAATAAGGTATATTACCTATTAAATTACTTATTAATATAAAGAAAAATAATGAATAAATAAAAGGTAAATAAATTTCTTTACCTAATTGTTCTCTTACCATTGTATTAATTGTTGTAAATATACTTTCTATTGCTATACTTCATTTTGAGGGTAATATTTTATTTTCATTATTACTTATAATATGTAAACTTAATATTATAAATAAGATTAATATAGAATATAAACCTAAATTACTTAAAGTTATATTTATATAACCAAATATAGGAGCTATTACACTTATTAAACTACTTACTTCAAATTGTTCTAAGGGAGAATTTATAATTATAGTTAAATTATTTGACATTGAAATTTTGCGTGTGTTTGTATGTTCTAATTTTAGTACTAAATTATTTAATAACGAATAACAAAATTATAAATTATTCTAATTATGTAAATATATTTAAAAAAAACAAAACAAAAAATAATTAGAATTAAAGTTAGTAATTATTTTTTAATATTTATATACTTTTATCAAATTCTTAAATATTAAATATAAATTATTTTGGTTGTGGTTTGTTTCTTGTTTGTGTTGGTTTTTGGGGGGGGTGGTTGTGGGTGGTTTTTTGGTTTTTGGCTAGTTTTTTGGTTTGTGTTTGTGTGTGTTTTTTGTTGTGTGTTTAATATGAAGACAATCAGTCTTTATCAGAATTGAACTGACACTAGCTACTTGAAGGGTAGCTGTACGACCACTATACTAAAAGACCTTATTGTAATTTAGTAAATTATTTAGATAAATCTTACATTTATAAAATTAATTATATAATCAATTGATTATTAAATAAAATAATTTATTAATTTATTCTTAACAAAATAAATGTCTCATAAACACATAAAATTAATAAAGTTTAAGAATATTTATAAAAAAAGTAATAAAAATTCTTAACAAAGACAGAATGGGAATCGAACCCTTCTACTAACTAATGAGATTAGTGTGCAAACCGTTACACTAAACTGTCTAAATATAATTTATTATTTAGATTATATTGTACACTATAGTTATAAATACATACGAACAAAGAGACTTGAACTCTTAAGGAATTACTTCCACTCCTGCTTAAGAAGAGATTGTTTACCAATTTCAACATGTTCGCTATCGCTTCGCTTTTTTATTACTCTTTTATATTTTTTCGTCTTTAATAGATTTTATTATTAAAATTTATTTCTTTTTTATTAAATAATGAATGGAACGAAATTAAGTTAAAATCTAATTATAATAAGATATAAGGATATCTTATAAAATTTTATTAAATTAAACTAAGGTTTTAATAGGATTCGAACCTATGAAAAAAAGTATTAACAGTACTCCGCAATGACCTCTCTGCCATAAAACCTAAATATGGTAGGCACGAGTCGAACATGCTCTATGTCTCCTACCCAAAAGGAGCGACTCACCAATTTGTCATCTACCATTTATTCATTTTTGTTTTTTTTTTTTTTCTTATTGAGCAGTAAAGGAATCGAACCTTTTACGGCGTTAACCAATTCTTTTACAGAGAATCACCATTACCAATCGGATCACCTGCCCTTAATATTTTTTAAAAAGATTATTTATCTATTTTAACCTTATAATTACAGTAATTTTTATTATGAATTCTAAATATATATGTATAAATATTAATTATATAAATTTTATATTTAGAACTGAAAGCACCTGGACTTGAACCAGGACTTTCTCCTTAAAAGGGAGACACTCAACCACTCGAGTTCTGCTTCCTTAAAAATAAATAATTTACTGAGTTGACCAGATTCGAACTGATATTATTCATTACCAAAAAATGATGTTTTTCCAAATTAAACTACAACTCATATTATTTTTGTTATAACTATTTTTATTGTTAGTTAATTTTGCCAAAAACTGGAATCGAACCAATATCAAAGTCTTACAAGGAATTCGTTTTACCAATTAAACTATTCCGGCTTATAAATTAATAAATGATGGTTTATTTAAATTAATTTGCCCCGAGAGAGAATTGAACTCACATATCTATATCTTCAGAATAGCGCTTTGACCACTAAGCAATCGAGGCTGATAATAATTAAAATTATTAATTAAATTTAAATTAGAATAATTTATGGAGAAAGATAGACTCGAACTATCATATTTGTAATGCAAATACAACTGATTACCAATTATCAGATTCCCCCTTAATTTATACATTCTTTTAAATATGTATATCACTATTTAAATTTGTGTGTTTTATTTTTTTTTTTAGTGTGTTTTATTTGATTTTTCTGAATAAATAAATAAAAAGGGGGTAAATTTATTATTAAATATAGATAGATTAATTAATATTTCTATTAGTTAAAAGATTTATTTATTAAATTTTGTTTGTGAAGTTTTAGCTATAGAGATAGCTCCAGAACCAATTTCTAAGATAAATCCTATTGTTAATACTACAAAGAAAATTAAAGCTATACTAAACCCAAAAGTACTAACTTTATATAAAGTTACAGCTATAGGGAATAATAATAATATTTCTAAATCAAAGATTAAAAATAACATAGCTACTACATAAAATTGAATTTGAAAATCAGTTCTATTTTGTTTTCTAATAGCTGAATATCCACATTCATAAGCGGATATTTTTGATTCATCAGGTCTATGAGCTGAAAATAGGAAATTAAAAAATAATAAAACTAAAGCTAAAATAGGAACCAAAATAAATAACATTAATAAATTATTCATTAAAAATTAAATAAAGATAAAGAAAGTATTGTTGTACTATTTAAAAAAATTGATGGTTTAAGAACAAATAATAAAATAGATAATGTTAAAGTAGATATTATAAAACTGTTAGTACTATTTATTTCTATTTCGGATTTAGTATTTAAATTTTTAATTATTTTTAATTCTTTATCACTATAATCAGATGTATTTTCTTCTTCTGTAAATAATATTTTTATTATTTTTAAATAATAAGAAGCACTTATAATACTTACAATTATAGCTATAATAGACATAAAGTAATATCCATTTTGAATGGCTGAATATAATACAAATTGTTTAGAGAAAAATCCTATTAAAGGAGGTATTCCAGCCATACTAAATAAACAAATTGTTAAACTTATTGATAATACAGGATTTAAGAAAAATTGACCTTTTAATTCAGAAATATAATTAATATCATTTTCTGTTCCTGTTTCATCTTCTACCATTATACTTTGTATTAAATCTCTAAAAGAATTTTTTATTATATATCCAAATAATATTATTATTAAAAAAGTATTTAAATTTGTAATCGTATATTGTATTATATAAAATATTAAAGCTTCTATAGATTGTTCTGAATTAATAGCTAAAGCTAATAAAATAAATCCTACATGTGAAATAGTACTATAAGCTAATAATCTTTTTATTTTAGTTTGAGCTAATCCTAAAATTGTACCTATTAATAATGATAATAAAGAACTTATTAATAATAAATTTTTACTTCATAAATAATTATTATTAAAACTTAAAGTATTATTAGTTATTATATTATTTAATTCTAATATAATATTAATATTTTCTATTAAATTAATATGAGTTTGTATTTCAAATAAAACTAATAAAATAGATATTTTAGGAATAATAGTTAATCATGTAGTTATAATTGTAGCACTATCTGCATATACATCTGGTGCTCAATTATGTAAAGGTGCTGCCGATATTTTAAATAATAATCCTATAAATATTAATATTATTCCTAAACTAAAACCTAATAATATATTATTATTATCTATTACTGATATCATACTATATATAGAATCTAAATTAGTTAATCCTGTGAAAGAATATATTAATCCGCAACCTAATAATATAATACAAGAAGCTAAACTACCTAATAAAAAATATTTTAATCCTGCAGATATAGCTAATTCTGAATGTCTATATAAGGAGGCTAAAATATATACTCCAAAGGATTGTAATTCTAAACTTAAATATAAACTTATTAAATTTGAAGAACTTATTAATAATAAAGAACCTAAAGTTGATATTAATACTATTATTGAATATTTTATTCTATAATTATTAATTGATAAAATATTATGACCTTCTTTATTTGAATTTATAGATAAATTATTATCTATAAATTTATGATTTATTAAAGGTCAAGCTATTAGTATTACAGAACCTGTTAATACTATAACTATATCAAATAATTGTGTGAATAAAGTAATTTGAAATAAACCACTATATATACCTATACCTGATCCAATTGACTGAATATAAAAAGCATTTAAAGTTAATGCTCCAGTATAAAGTAATAATAGAGAAGATATTCTTAAATATAAATTTGGGGAAATATTTCTATTTATTGAAGGTAGGGCTATTGCCACTATAAGAATCATGATACTAATAAACATCATTACTTTATTTGTGTTTGTTTTTGTTTTTTTATTATTTGGTCAATCATAATTAATGTAATTAAAAATATATTTAAATTTTTTAAATTATTTTTATTACATCCTATTGGATTTGAACCAATATACAATTGCTTCGAAGGCAAAACGCTTTTCCTATTCAGCTAAAGATGTTACAGATTTTTAATTTGTATCAAACTTTAGATTATTATTTATTTAAATAATATAAAAAACAAAAAAGATATAATATTCAACTAATTAAAACCCCTTCTTAAAGAAATAAATTATAAAATTTTATTAATCTATTCTTAACTAAATTTTATTAATAAAATTTTAATATTTAACTTATTTTGCTTATAATTTGGTTGAAAAAGATATTTTAAACATTAAAAAAAAAAAAATTTTTGTTTTAAGTTTTTATGTTTATTTTTTTTTTTTGTTGTACGAGTAAAGAGACTTGAACTCTTACGATTATAAAAACATAAATTCCTAAGATTTACCCGGCTACCAAATTTCGGCACACTCGCAAATTAATAATTATTTACAAAATATGAAAAATCTATCCATTTTTAAACAAAATAATATAAAAATATATTATATAATATAAATTAAGAATAATTAAAAAAACAAAATTTTTTTTGTGTGTGTTGTTTTGTTGTTTTGTTGTTTTGTTGTTTTGTTGTTTTGTTATTAATTATAAAGACACTATTATTAAAATTATATAATAATTATAAATAAGAGATAGAGTAATCGAAACTCTGTCTGCACAGTGTAAATATGCTGTTAAACCACTCAACTAATCTCTTACTAATGAGTATTAAAATAAATAAATAAAAAGGGGGTAAATTGTATTTATTTTCCAGCAGCACTTTCCAGTACGGCTACCTTGCTATGACTTTTGAGATGTTACTCAATTGAATTAATAAAAACTAATTAGTTTTAAATAGCCGTTATATTATTAAAAAAAATAAATAACTATTAAAATTTAAAAAATATAAATTTAATATTAACTATGAAAAGTTATAATAACATTTTGATTTCCATCAATATAAGCTTCTTCCCAGCGACAGACAGTTAGTTCATCACGGATGCTAGTTTCACCGTTGCGCTTATTATCAACGATTACTCGAAATTCCTTCTTCATGT